>VTLG01008866.1_pt1 | contig 24188 bp, 22 predicted proteins | sample 4694571 | NCBI WGS metagenome assembly VTLG01 (sample SAMN12604809, study PRJNA352737) | marine metagenome | biome: ENVO:00000447; feature: ENVO:00000209|ENVO:00000569|ENVO:01000036; material: ENVO:00002151; isolation source: viral sequences binned using virsorter ...
AGAATACTGATAATGATACCGTAGTAGAAGTAGTATCGATTTCTCGATCTATACTTGTTACTTCGAGTACTTGACTGGCAGCTCTTGTCACTACTTCTAGTGTGAAAGGATCTCCAGCTGTGTGAAGAGTATATACCGAGTCTGAATCGGCTAGCCCTCCTGATGAGGCGGAGGTATGGGTTATGTTTTCCCCAGACCATTTGTTTAATGCGGACCCATACGTTGTAATAGTGATTTCTTCTACTATTTCTTGTTGGGTTGTTGTGGTGGAGTTCATTGAACCCTGAGTAAATTTCGGGGTTACTAATTCTGCTCTCACTACTGAGGGTGTCAACAGCATTAAGAGTAATAGCCATTTGTTCATTCGTCTTTTTTCTTAACCATAGGACAGTTGACTGGAGTACCTTTACCTTTAGAGTTCGCTGTATTGAGCCCGAAGGAAGCCAGTGCACCAGTAAAAATACTTGCAACAAAGGTTATATCGGAACTTCCAGATTTCTTAATAATATTCCCAGGTAGTTCAACATAGTTGAGAGTTATTATAAACCCTGCCCAAACAACTACGCCAAGTCTAACCATAGTTGAAAGGAGAGCTATTTGTTCTTCTTCAAATTCTCCTCGCTTTCCTTTGATTTTATCAAGGAGGCTTTTTCCTTTCTTTTCTTCTTCCATGCGTCAACTTTGGATTGGAGTTGCTTTTGAACCTTTTTCTTAATGGGTTCAAATAAGGATTGAGTTACAGTAGTTGTTGCTACTGCAATGACAGCCGTTGTCACAGCCGTTACAACCACCGCAGTTTCAGGTATCGGCATCTGTATGTCGATAACCGGTATCTTTAACTTTGGTGGTTCTGGCTGTTCTTCCTTCTCTTCTGACTTTACCTCTTCAGGAGCCTCTAGATCAGCCGGAGGTATCACCATAGGTTTATATGATGGGAATCGGGCTTCAGGCTCCTTCAAATGGATTACAGGTAGGTCTAACGGCTTAGGAAGCCTCGGTGTGGGTAGTATAAAACTACCAAGGCTTGCCGACACCAGTTGTAGGGGTTTTTTGTTCGTTTACACCATCCTCTACAGCTGCTTCAATTGCAGCTACGGTTGGACCGTTACCAGCTGCATTGAGTTCACCAATACGTGCTTTAACCCAACCTATTACAGTACTTTCTGTTAAGTCTGCATAAGGTACTAGAGTACCTGGTTTTGGTAGATCTACATTACCTGTAGCTGTAAATTTATATGTACCATCTTCACCGACTACACGGTAGACAGCTTTCTTTACGTACCCATCTGCTAATTCGCGTTCTAGGGTGTTGATTTGCCAAGTTTTAGTTGCCATTCTTTTAAATTAATGTTTACGAATCACCAGATGGTGTTGGTGGTTTATTTGCTATAAGATGAGCTTTGAAATCTGCTTTAACTTGTGTAGTCCAGGCTGCATTGCAGATTGCCTGAACATCAGCATCTTCTCCGCTAATATCTGTATCTACTAGGTTATCACTTGCATCAAGTGTTCCTGGTGTCAATACTTTACGGTGGAAAGTACGGGTAAGTTCCACACCATCTTTTTTAATGACGTTTGCGTTTCTTACCTGTACATTCCATCTCCTTACGACTTCAATTTTGTCGTTTTCTTTTGTCTCTGTTAGAGCCATTAGGGTAATTCTCCGAATTAAACAGTTTTAGGCATAGTTTTAAGACATGCTAACGGTCTAAGCAAAGTAGGTGAAAGTAAAATACCATCTAAATGTAGCGTCAATTTCATCAGCATTTAAAGCGCTACCATTTCCGCTACTAATTTGATGGTATAGAAAAATTGATCCATCATTACCAGTACTAATAACTCCTAATGGTCCGTGAGTAGCAGCTGCAGAGTTATCTATATAAGTAGTATTAAGACCACCTTGTGAGTTTGAATCTCCTAATATATTATCACCTGCAGCATATGGTAAATTACCCAGCTGTAATTGATTTGAACCACTTCTAGCAGTGAGTCTAACAACACCATTACATGTAACTAGTTTACCAATTTTGGTGTAGAAGCCACCAGTATCAGCATGATAAGTAAAGGAATTACCAGATCCACCTAATTGAGGTGTCCAAGTTCCCTCTTCATAGTCGTCTAATAGTTCTGAAGTACCTGTACCGTTAGCAGGTCCACCTGTAGCACTAAAGTCAATACCGTGACCAGATGCAACTTTTAGGTTTCCGTCAATTACGTCTACATCTCCAGTATCTCCCTCTAATTGTAAAACTTGAGTAGCACTTTGACTTGTTAAACTTACTGACGTGTCATCGTTATAACCAATTAGTAATGAAGCATCAGCAGAATTTGGATGAAAATTCCAACCATCATTACCAGTGTTATCTTCTAGTAATAATCCACCTTCCCAGTTATCATCATGAGCTTTAACGTGGAGAGTTGCTTTAGGAGTAGTTCCGCCAAATATACTTACAAACCCTCCGTTACCAATAAGAATACCGCCACTACCATGTGATTCGCCAGATACTAATAAAGAAACATAATTATCATCTTTATCATATTTTAAAACAGCATGAGTATCGGGATTTGTGCCTGTTGATCCTATTCTTAATCCTGTATCGCAACCAGCAGCATTACCAATTCTAAAGCAATCTTCTGTACCATCTGTATCTATATCTGTTCTTGTACCTGTAATTTTTACACCCGTTGAGGTCGTCTCGATCTTTTGGACATTATTATGATATAACTTTACCGCTCCATCTTCTACACAATCTATTGCGCTATCATCCCCACCTGTTCTGATATAAATATCATTGCCAGACTTTATTAGGTAGTTACCTTGATCCCCATGAATAGTGAATGAATTGCTTCCATCATGGAAGAGTTTTAGATCATTACCTGTACCGAGGTTTATAGCATGTGAAGCTCCATCAGCTCCAGAATCTAAACATTTAAATATGCCATTCATCAACGTACCAGTAGATGTAGTCTCAAATTTCTTTGAATTATCGAAATACAGTTCTACAGCTCCATCGCCTTTAGCGATAAGCATATCTTCTACACTACTTCCACTAGCATGATGCTGTAAATATACATTATTTTGACCCATAATGTATAACTGGTTCGTATCATTCCTTATATAAGAATGCGCTCCAGCATCATGATAGATCAGTAAATCTGAATCAGTACCGAAGACTGCTTTGACATTATCTGAAAATTCTAATGCGTCAGCTGAAACGTCCCATAATATATCTTTACCTGCATCAGCTCCATTATCAAAATGAACATCTCCTGATACTGTAAGTCCAGTTAAGGTTCCTGTTGAAGTAATGTTTGTCTGTGCGGCTGTTGTTACTGTACCAGCAGTTGTAGCTGTAGCAGCGTTTCCAGTGATATTACCCGCTTCTTTAGCAAGAGGTATACCACCAGCTGTACTACCATCATGTACTACAAGGGTGTCTTTAGTTGTATCGACAGTAACCTCTCCTTCGGCTCCAGTGAAGCTACTGTGTTGTGACGTAGTTCCACGTCTGAGTTTTAATAGTTTTGCCATTTATAGGGTACCAAAGTCTAAGGTTAAATTACTGCCAGCAGATCCATCAATTGTGGTTGCTGTTAAAAGTCCAGTCACAGTAGTGCCTGTCGCGGTTGTTTCTAGTTTCTTTGCATTATTATGGTATAATTCACAAGCTCCATCAGATATAAATTTAGCCATATTTTCTGTAGTGCCTTTATTTATTTCTACTGTGGCACCAGTTTCAATATGAGTATTACCAGAAGTTGATGCAATTTTAGTATGAGATCCGTCATACATAAGTGTAAACTCGGAACTACCTCCAAATTTAACTTTATGGCTAGCGTCTAAGCTAATTTCAAATGAATTAGTATCTAAATCACCACCTAATTGAGGTGAAGTATCTTCTACTATATTCTGAATACCACCTGAAGAAATAGATTCCCAAGCACTATCACTACGATATTTTAGTATATTATTAGAATCATCATACCATAGATCACCTTCTGAAGGGCTACCAGGAGCTGAAGAGGCTATTTTATACTCATTTGCATAACGGTTTACGTCTGCAATAGAGCCAGCTACTGTGTTAACATTACTGATTGAACCTCCAACGTTATTAACGTTAGTAATTGCTCCAGCTGTTGTGTTAACATTAGCTATAGCTCCAGCTGTCGTATTGATATTAGCTATACTACCAGAACAATTGTCCATAGCAGTTACATTAGCACCAGTAGCTAGTGTATTCATATCACTTACAACATCAGCTGTTCCAAGTGTATTTAAATCAGCAACAACATCAGCAGTACCTAATGTATTTAGATCCGCTACTACATCAGCTGTACCTAAAGTATTTAAATCAGCTACAACATCAGCTGTACCAAGTATAGCCATATCAGCTACACAAGCAGTAGTACCTAATAGTGCCATATCAGCTACAGCATCAGTAGTACCAAGTCTCCCTATCTCTGTAGCTTTACCAGCCACAGTACCGATATCAGTTGCGTCTGCTGCAACAGCTGTTACATCACTAGAGATACCTGCAACTGTCGTTACATTACTAGAAATCCCCGCCACCGTTGTTATGTTACTAGATATACCAGAAAGGGTATTCATGTTGGTAACATTACCTGAAGTACCTAGAACATTCATGTCATTAACGACATCAGCTGTTCCAAGGGTATTCAAATCTGATACTACATCAGCTGTGCCGAGTGTATTCATATCAGCAATACAATCTGTAGTTGCCAATAGGGCCATATCTGCCACACAATCTGCAGTACCAAGCAAGTTCATGTCTTCGACAATCGCTGCTGTACCAAGAGTGTTCATGTCAGCTACCGCATCAGCTGTACCTAATGTTTGTATTTTTGCTATATTATCTGCACAAGTTTCTATACTATTACCTGTACCAGTACTTAATGCATCTCCAATACTACCTAAATCTTCTGCATATGTTATATTACCTGAAACAATAGATATATCAGTTAAAACAGACTGAGAGGGAGTAACAGGTGAATAACCATCGCCCGCTGACCCATCTCTAACCATCATCACTTTGTTAGATGATGAATCATACCACAAGTCACCTATTTGTAAGGCAGATGAATCTGCTCTTGCTGTAGGAGCACCTGTTGCTATTTGGTATGTATCAGCATAATTCTCAATATCAGTTAGATTAGTAGCACATGTATTTACATTAGCTATATTTGATCCAACGTTTGTAACGTTGGTATTGTTAGTTGCTACTGTATTTACATTTGCTATATTAGTCGCAACAGTATTAACATTACCAATACTTCCTGCAACAGTATTAACATTAGCAATACTACCAGCAACCGTAGTTACTTCAGTAGCTTTAGGTACTTGTCTATGGAAGGTATAGGTATTGAGTGTTGTAGTTGTCTCTACAAGTAGACCAAATCCAGCATTATATGTTGTACTATTTGCAGCCCCATTAATAGTAACAGTAGAGTTTCCTACAGTACCATTTGCGATGGATATAACTCCACTACCATTAGAGGTTTGGTTAGATGCTAATGCACTGATACTAACGATAGTACCTGCACCATTATTAACATCAGGGTTAGCATTAGGGAAGCTAGTCTCATTTGCTATAGGTACGAAACCACCAACTTCATCAACTAAGTCAATAATCCTATCATTAATAGCTGCTGTAGTAGCAATACTTGTATCGTTATCAGGGAATGTAACACCATCTTTAATAGTTTCACCAGTTGAAGCGTTGAAATATCTAGCTTCAGCAGCAGCTGTTGTAAAGAATGTCACATCATCCGGTGTAGATGCTGCTTGTTCACTATTGGTTATAATAGCTGCATCTGCTATTTTAGCTGCTGTGACTGCATCATCTTTTATTTTAGCTGTCTCTACTGCATTGTTAGCTAACTGTCCTACATCTACAGCTAGTGGACCTATCTTACCATTTGTAACAGCTTGATTGTTTATCTTAGCTTCTGTTACAGCATTGTTAGCTAACTGTCCTACATCTACAGCTAATGGGCCTATCTTACCATTCGTAACAGCTTGGTTAGCTATCTTAGCTTCTATAACTGAATCAGTGGTTAACTTATCATGATTAACTGCACCGTTAACTATATTAACTGTATTAACTGAATTATTTGCTAACTCGTTAGTGGTAACTGCATTAGTGTTTATCTTAGCTGTAGTAACTGCATTATTTAATATCTTAGCTTCTATAACTGAGTCAGTGGTTAACTTGTCATGGTTAACCGAACCATTAGCTAAATGTGCAGTATCTATTGAACCATCTACATAATGTTCTGAATCAATAGAGTTGTCTGCTATCTTATCTCCATTTACTGCATCAGGACCTAGCTTAGGATTTGTAACTGCATCGTCATTAATATTAGGTGTTAAAACTGCATTATCTACTATATGCCTAGAATTAACTGAGTCGTCACCTAGTTTTGCTTGAGTGACAGCATCATTATCTAACTTAGCTGTAGTAACTGCATTATCAGCTATTCTATGTGTTGTGATCGTTGCTCCCTGCTCTTCTTGAGCAGAAAAGAGCACTTGATCCATATTATTATTTAAGTCTGTAGCTTTTATAGAAGATCCAGCTGCAAACACTGCCTTAGCAGTATCTACGTCAGTATCTCTAAATATACGGACATTATTTGTACCTGAAGCAGGGGCACTACTAAACTGTACTCTTGTTGGTGAGGTTAAAAGGGTGAATGCAGTAGTTAGAACATTATCTACTTCTGCTTTAACGTCAGCATCTTTTAAAGTAGGGAATGTATAAGTAAACGTAGTTAGACTACCATTCCCATTGAAAAGGTTCTGAGTTGTTGCCATTGTGTTTTGTTAAGGTTATTTATTCATTTGTAGTAGAGGCTGTGCAGTCTCTCTTAAAGATCTTTGGTTTTCAATTTTCTTTAACCTTTCCTCGTCCATAAGTCTCTTGACTTCACCGAGTTGCATCATTTCTGCCCATGCAATCCTTCTAGCTTGATTGAAAAGTTGTTGTATCTTTTTATTGTGGTAATACGCTTTCATAGGTTCTCTATCCCTATTACCAGTTCTAAGATCTCTTTGCATTTCAGCTATCGAAGCTTGAATTTTAGGATCATCAGCAAGTTTATTAAGTTGTAATTCTAAATTTTGATTACCGATTCTTTGTTGATATTGTGATCTTAGCTCTGGCTGGTCTGTGAGGTCAGTTCCGTCGGGACCGTAGTACGTCGACATTCTTAAATCATAACCACTTTCAAATAAGAGTTTTCTACCTGGACCTTGGTCTAGGTTAAGGGGTATAGGAATAAACATATTCCACATCCTTGTAACGAAATCATGATCTCTTATTGGCTTGCCATTCAGCATATCATATTTAGTAGGTAACGGGGATCCCGCAATACCTTCTGTTAATAAGTTTCTATTACGTACAGCATTATTAATCCCTGAACCAAGTTCTTTCATATGAGGATTGAATAGTTTACCAATCTCATTCCGTAGACCAGCTAGAGGCACTGTGTTATTTAATAACCCAGCAATAACTCTGTTTTGTTGTCCTGGTCTTCCTGCGAAGAGATCAACCATTTGTTGAAGTCCCTGTAAATATGACTTACTTACTGCAGCTTGAGCAACTACTAATGATAATTTTTGGAATTGGTTCTCTGTCCACTCTTCTCCCATTAACTGACTATGGTCTCCAATGTCAGCTATAGTTGAGAGAATTTGGTTAAATGGTTCCATTGAATCATAACCGACCCAAACTCCTCCAATGTTTATACTTCTAGGTTGCCATCCTGCATCTATCCAGACTTGTCTTTTTTGTCTGTCAGTAGGTCCATTACCAGTTAATCCACCATTCATGAAGTGCATACTAGCCATTGAAATGACTGATCCACCTACAACTAATCTACCCTGTTGCAACGCCTTAGCGTTCATTAGGTCTTCAGGTGAGTTTATACCATACTTTGTAACATTACTTAAATCATCTACACTAGCTCTAGCTATCTCATTGAATTCTTTAACTAAGAAGTTGAATCCTGGTGTATGCTTAGCTGTTAGTGTTAATCCATTTATACCTGTTCTAGCAAACAACATGAACGGTTTAGTCCAAGGCTGTCTAACCATTAGATCATTAAGACCCTTAGAGAATCCTCTTAAATCTGTAGTTAATGTAGCTTCTTTCTTAGCTGCTAAAACAAAGTCATCTATTATATTACCATCTGCATCTAGTATTTGATCTAAGAATCTATTCTCAGCATCTCTCAATACCTTTGGATCGATATCTGTGGTTCTACCAGGGTTAGCATTATCAAGTGCTTGTCTAACTGCCTTCTCTTTGGCTCTAGCTCTAGCTAAGACATACCCAAAGGTATCGTCAGTAGCAGCCATGATTTTAGTTGAGTAGGTAAGGAACTTATTGTCGTTCAAACCTCTAGCTAAATTAGCCATATAAAAAGCAGCTCTATCACCAAGAGTAGCTTGACCACTATTCTCTACCCAATCAGCAAATACTCCCCACTGTTCATCTCCTTTTGAATATTCAGAGAAACGTGATTTAACAGTTGCTATATCACCAGCCCAATAAGAGTTAAGTCTTCTTTTAAACAACTCAAATGCTTCAGGGATTGATTCCCTCATAGCATTAACAGAAGCCATAGAAGATCTAAGTGTAGCAGCGTCTCCAGTAAATGGATAACGTAAGGCTGCTCCAACGGTCTGTGATACAGGTCTAAGGAAGGTTGCGGTAGATGTACCCATGATAGCTCTAGCGGGTGTTTTAGGGCCACTCAGGATGCTATTAACCATAACACCTTGCAGCTCTCTAATTAAGACACCAGTCTGAACTTTACCATTAAATTCACCACCTTTTAATTTCCTACGGACCCAAGCATCGAAGTCTTTGATGTTATGAATATCGTTAGATTGAGAAACTACCTCGAATATTGCCTTAAATAAGTCATCATCATCACTTTCTCCTGCAATTTTAAATGCAAGACGGAACCCATCTATCGAGTTCTGCACTTCAGATTCAAGATTATTTCTAATAAATCCTGTTTGTTGTGCTCTGAGGGTCCTAGGATCATCAAATCTAGCACCTAATTCCCTGAATTGATCAGATTGTATAAGTCTTGACCGCTTTGTTTCCGTGACAACAGCGATTAATTTATCGAATAAGGCTTTACCAGGTCCATCTACACTAGCTAAATCAGCAATATCTCCTAATTCCCTACCTACAATTCCTAAATCACGTATCTCACGTAACAAAGAACCTGCCAATAGGTCACCAGCTACGACATTTCTAGATGTCCAAGCTACCATTTCATCAGGTGTACCTTCAAAATACCTATGAGCACCTTCAAAATACTCTGCTAAGTACTCTTCTGGACTTAAATCAGCTGCTTCTCTACCTAAACCAGTCTGTTGGAACTGCTCCATAGCATCACCAGCTACTTCTTTCAAAGTAGTTCTAGCATTAGTTACAGCTTTAATAGTTGCTTGATATTGAGCATCACTAACTAAACTCTTATAGACTTCATCTACAAGCTTACCGCTCATACCACTAGTTTTAACAACACGATCTAATTGATTAGGTGTAGTTACAGAACCAGGTGAACCATCTTCTGCACCCCATTCATTACGTATTCTTTGTTGAGCCTGTTGTACTTCTACAGGGCTATCCTTAGATGTAGGTGAACCCTGCCAAGGATCAGCAACTGGCTTGTTTTTATGTCCACGAAATTCTTTAGGAGTTTCAACTAATTCAGCTTTACCTTTTTCTACTACTTGATCCGTTACACTTTTAGCTCTTTTAAAACCTTTTTCTATAGCTGGACCAGCAGCATTTCTAGCTTTACCCAGTACACGGAATAAACCATTAGCTAATTCACCAATACCAGCACCTTCTACTACATTCTTGAAAGTCTTAACAGTTGGATGATCTGTATCGTTAGTAGTTAGAGGTGTATCTATGAAGCCGTATCTATCTCTTAATATTTGTAGACCATTAGCATCTTGTGAATACTTGGAAACTAAGTCAGACGCAACACCAACTGCAGCAGCTCTAGCCCATTGATTGGCTACTAAACCACTAGCAAATGTTATTGCTCTACCAGCTCCCAATGCTGTACCTACAACAGCTGCTTTAGGAGCAGCTAATACTATAGCTCCACCTAATGTACCAAAGTGGGTAGCACTACGTATGAGTCCTCCCCACCAAGTTTTAGTTTCGATTGGGTTAGAGTCATCTACAAACCAATCATCCCATTCAGCTGTATATTTACCACCATCTTTAGTCTCTTCTTGCATCTCTCCGGTAGCAGTATCAATGATACGCTCACCTACAGTTGCAACGGAAGACGCTGTGTCTTGTATACCACCACCAAATGCAGACTGAAGTTCTTTGACAACTCCACCTACACCCCAATTCTCTTTGTTTCTAGGGTCAGCTTGCTCTGCAGCATACTGTTCATTGGTAGCTTTTTCTTCTTCAATAGCTTGTTTTCTTTGTTCTTGTTTTGCTGTTTGTTCTTGGTCCCATTGTGTTCGAGCCTGTACAGAGTCCTCTAAGTTCTCTGCTACAGCATCTATTTGTTGTGATTCATACTCATCTAGAGTAGGTTGCTGTGCAGCACTGTCAGTCATTGTACGCCCTCTTGAACATCGTTTTTACTAAAGTCTCTTTTAGTATCGGATTGGTGGTTGACTCTATTATAAGTAGGATTATGTGTAAATAATCTTTGTACAGCTGGATGATAGCTTTGTACTTTTTGTATTTGATATGGTTTTGGTAGAGTCTTACCTGTTTGTGATTTATATTGTAAATTAGCTACATCCCAACCAGTTAGTAATGGAAATCTCTTTGCAATTTTTCTATAATATGAAGGTATTTTACCACTACCTGGATTGAGAGCATAGTTTTCTAACTCTTTGTAGTAAACTTCACTACCTTTAATTAGGCTAGTCGATAGTATCTCTGAAGGATTATAGCCAGGATTAGCTCTAATTGTGTTAATTATATCCTCTTCACCTGTTTTTAAATCCCTATTAAATTTATTAGGATCACCTTCTGCAGCATATAAAGGTTGTGAAGCCATCTCAGGTAAACTTGATCTAACTTCTTGTATAATTTTTCGGTGTAATTCTATATCAGAACCTGCCCAGTTGTCAGCATACTCACTATATAGAGTATTATACATAGTTGTAGCTCTATCATGCAGCATATTGTAATCTAAATTCTTCTCTGTTTGTAATAGAGTTTGATTTAGATGTGTAGAGACTATAGCTTTGACATCACGTTTTCTATTGCTTGCGATGTTTGATGGTATACCAGTACCAGCTGCTGTAGTAGCATACTCTTCCCACTTCTTTTTCTCATCTGCATCGTTGATGTGAATCCAATCCTCACGATTAATAGGTGCAGAAACTGATTTTTTATATTCTAATTCTGCAATATAATCTTGATCTTCTTTAATTTCAATTGTAACTAAATTTTTAATAAATGTAGGTATTTCAGCATCTGTAATTCCTGGAACCTCTTGTCTTATACCAGCTAATATAGCAGCTTTATCTGCATTTGTATAAGCTTGATTTTTTTGACCTTCTCTAAGTTTACTTACAAACGCAGCTGCTGCAACTTTCCTTTCATTAGATTTTTGTGTATTAACAGCTTCATGTATTGCAACTATTTCTTGATCCCAGTTTGCAAACTCTTTAAAGACAGTAAGATTTTCTCGCTTACCTGTACCTCTATGTTCAAATGTAAAGTTAGTTAATGATACTAATTCACCTGGATCTATCTTACCTTGTACTGCTAAATTAAGTAACCTTTGTTTGATAGCTACACCTAAGGCTGCTCTATCACCTTCAAAGTTACCAATCTCCATATCAATTAGTTCATATACTTTAGCGCCTAATGTACCAGCTTTTGTAGCTACAACTAATTGATCATCATAACTTTGAAATCTCTCTTCTCTGGCTTTTAGTTTTATCTGTTCATTTTCAGCTGCTAATATAGAAGCTACAGCTCTATTTCTTTGAGGTGAGTAATACTTCTCTAAGAATTCAGCACTAGCAAAGTTGACTTCAGTTAAACCTGTTTCGACTTCCCATTGAGCGATTAGTGCTCTTTTTTCATCTATATCAGCTATACCCCAGTGAACCTCTTCACCATTTGTAGCTCTTTTAACAGTGTACTTCCAAGATCCGTCAGCATTTTGCTGATTAATATCACGACGTAGGTTGACTTCGTAGTTAGCTCCAGCTTGGGCTACCAAGCCTTCTTTCATAACTCTAACTTGCCAACCTGTCATACCACGAAGTTGTGCAGCTAAAGCTGTATCACCTTTTTTCTCAGCTTCAGAAGCTAGATATTGGTGGTATTTATAATCACCTTTGACATTATCTTCTTGATTTTGCCAAGCTGTCATCTTAGCTAAGGATGCACCTGTCGCTAAATTTATATTGGCTGCAGTATTTCTATATTTATTTTCTCTTTTTTCTTGTTCTTCTTCTAAATATTTCCCCATTTTTGTGGAGAATTTATAAGCTTGATCAATGGCTTTGCCCATGATCTCAGCGTTTGCTAGTCGCTGACGATCATTAACTCTAGCCATCTGCTCTGCTCTTTCAAAGCCCTCGTCAATCTCACCATAGACCTCTTTCATCCGAGGCACATAATCAGCTGGCTTTTCGTAACTAAAGGTGTCGTATTGGTTAGCTTGCATTACGCTACCTCCTTAAAGATGACGTCAATTTGACTATAATCGACACCTAGGTAGTCACCTGGTTGTTCACTTACAGCGTCTGGGAAGATCTTCTCAACTTCATCAATCATAGCACCTATGTATCGTTTATTAGGGTATCCAATATAATTAAATTTATAGATACCAAGACCTGATTTAGCTGTTCCTATCTTCTTAATATTCTCTTTTAAAGCTCTTTCAGAGGGATTTAAAGCAGCAGCGAATCCTAAGATATCACCAAACAATGCCATTCCAACGTTCTGATAAACAGGACGTGGTGGTGCAACATCTGTAACAGGCTGGAATGCAACCTTAGCGAACTCTCTTTCTCTAGCTAACTTAGCTCTATTTCTAGTGCTCTTAACACCAGCCATAAAGTCTTCTCTAGCGTCTGTTAAATTACGCATATTTCTACTGTAGAATTGACCTAGAGCAGCATTCTCCATGACACCAATTCTGGCAATACTTCTACCTGATTGGCCTGATGCCATTAAATTACCATATTTACTATTCTGAAACATCGATATAAGAGCATCTTGGTTCTTACTAGCGGTTGCTTCTTTAACACGTCTTAATTGTACTTGGGCTCTATCCCAAGCTGCAGTCATACCTGTATGTATGTTCTGCGAAGCTTGAGCAAATTGAACCTTACTTGCTTTGTAGATGCTAAGCTTCTGCATATGCTTCCGCTTACGTGTCTCTACTGCATATTCATACTGCCTCTTGGCATTTTGGTTGGCTACTTTCGCAGCACTAGCTCCTGCGCACACGGCAAAACTCGATAAAGGGTAAGTTGTTGGGTCCGAATCTTAGCTCCCGTAGGAACTTGAACCCTAAAAATTTAAGTAATCTCATGTGAACCTTATTACGTTTGTCGACCACATTCCATAGAAGTGGTTCTTCACGACTCTCGATATAACGTTTACATTCTCTGGAAAACTTAATTGGACCTTCATAGATAGCATCTGTACAGAGCATCCATATCAAACCTCCTTCCTCAACTCCGGCCATTCCGGCAGTCCTGCCGCTAGGCGCTTTGAAGCAAATACAGTCTCCTTTAGCTGCTTCAAAAATTAAATAAGGTAGGGGGTCTAGTCCATGACCCTCGAACACTTCTCGACGATCATTGGGTAGTAAATTAGAGGCAACTTCAATAGCTGCCTCAATGTCAATGGGGTGAATGTGTTTAGACACGGTTGTAATATCTGGTGTTATAATCACCTTCCCAGGTCATTGAATTTAATGTAGCTGGAGAAGCGTGTGTGGATTTAAGTGTTAGAGTGGTATTAGTGTTTCTATCATAAATAGGGATAGTTCTTATAGATTCTTCAGTGAATTGTACTTGGTTAGCATTATATGCGTCAGCCATTATAGGCTCATATAACTCCACATAATCAGGTTTACCAGTACGTTTAAGGGTAGTTTCATATAAACCAGAAGACCCTAGGTTCAGTTTAGCTCTATGTAATACTAACGATCCTCTTGTTTCTGATCTATACGATTCACCTTCTTGTCTAGTATAATGGATAGTAGGGAATTCCACTTCCATAGTATATAAATAACCAACAACTAAGTTATTAACTGGTGTTATAGTTGCACCAGCGTCATTTACATAAGTCTTCCAGTTACCTTCTAATTCAAGAGTACCACCATTAACAGTAACGTTACCTGTCATACCTTGAAATGTAACATCACTAGTTGTTGGTACTACATATGCTGCTATTTGACTGGCACTCCAGTTGAATCCTACTGGTTTAGTGAATGTAGTTTTGTTAGTTGTAGCATTATAAGTTAACGCAGAACTAGCTACTATATGACTACCGTCTAAATGTATTCTATATTCTACATCATCTTCATCAGAAGTACCTACATTTGTCTGATTATAATCTGTAACTAAACGTGAATCTGTCTCTAATTTTAAATCAAATCTATGCATTACATCTTTAACATCATCTTGTCTAATTACAGCATATAAAGAATCATCTAATATAGCCAGATATTGTACATTACCAGATACTTCCCAAGTAAACCATGATTGCTGGAGTCTTTTCTCTGGTGCATTGAAGAATTTAAAGCCATATATAGTGGATGTATTCTTTTCACAAAAAAATATAACTCCGTTTTCTCTAGAAACTGCAATATGATTCAAATCATTATCAAATAATTTACCTACAATTTTACTTTGTTCAACTACGTCTGGATCTGTATCTCTACTTATCCTTGCTATTTCAAAAAATCTAGAATATTTACCAGCATTATCTAAGAAACCAACTGTAGTACCTAACGATATTGGATTAGTTTTATAGTTAAAATTATAATTAGATAAAGTGTTTATTTTAGCAGTAGTAGGGTTAAGTATATCACTATCTGTAGTTAATAGGAATTGTTGATTTTTAGTAAACATAACTAACCCAGCATTCATAGCAACTGAGTCATATAGTATAGCAGGATATCTAGATCCAACTGACAAATCTATAGGGTCAGTATTACTGAATGTCATCGCAGTTTTGTTCCAAAAATTAAAGAACTCACCTGGTTGTGACATGACGACATTTTCATCACTTAGTATGATTAGTCTATTACGCCATAGTTGTATCTTGCTTATTTTTTTTCCAACAAAACTTGGCTCAGGTGATGTAGTAGTGTCTCCTGTTTGGCACTTATCCCAATCAACAGCACTAACTTTAAAATAAATTGCATGAGCTGTACCTGTTATATTACCACCAGCGTTGTCTTGTAAACGTACAAGTTGGCAAGGCATGGTGTATTCATCAAAGTTTATTTTACGTCCAGGTTCAGGGCACTCCTCCCATGTTCCAGTACCATCCCTACCATTATCTCCAACAAATTTTACAAAGTAATCATCTTCATCACTACTATCAGTATTCTTAACCCTAAGTACGTATCCATGTTTACACTCTATAGGTAAACCCTCAACATCATCTATACTACCTGTCAGTACATCCATTAGTGTACCAACTGGAGTTGATGCGTTAAATGCGTCACCCCTGGTTATGTATAAACCAGAACCAATCATAGTAACTCTATCACTACCTAGGTTGTTACTATATTGTATGATACGTGTCCTTATATCAGCTAGTATACTCTCAGCTGTAATAGTTTGTGAGTTATCAAATGGTGTTGGTATAGGACGTATTAAACCAGATCCTGTGACACCAGCCATATCACATTGGACTTCTGCAGAGCTGTGGTCTTCAATTACAACTTTATATCTAGCATTCTTCATCCAAACATAGAAGAAGTCTCCTGTTTCCCAACCTTCTCCACCATATAATAAATCGTGTGTGGTTGTATAACGACATCGATAATCAGGTTGTGCTTGGCTGCCACCTTGAGCTACTGATTGACCTGTTGTAGCTATACGGAAGTATAAATTTTTACCAGTATTAGATTGGTTATCTGAATTATTAGTTACAATATAATCATGAGCTGTACCATTAGCATCTATTGGAGGTCCAGGGTCACCAGCATCTATATCAAAAATTCTTGTAGCTACATTTGGACAGTAAGCGTCTTGATCATCATCTGCATTATCAGTACAGAAACCACCATTAATAGGTAAGTTGCCTGATGCTGGTAACTCACCTGTATTATTACCAGATGTTAAACAGTTACTCTTGCTATCTGTATCTCTTGTAACTGAGATTCTAGTAGCAGTATTAACTGAAACTGTATTTGTACTATCAAATAAATTTAAACCGTACTGACTAGAGTAAGATATCTTTTTTAAATTTACAAAAACTTCATTAGGTCTTACATCATTTTTATTTTTATCAGCATCTACAGTAACGTCAGTATTGTACTCACCTGCTGTCAGTGCTTTCATCGCTACTGTAGTTTTAGGGTGAGCTGATCCATCATTTTTTAATGTAGCACGATTACTTAAATAAGTATAATCATTAATAGTGAAAGTTTGTATATCATCATCTTCTTTATGATTAAGATATAATTTCAATGAAGTTTGAGTTGCACTACCTTCACCGCCATCATACACTACAGGTACCGGTGCACCGTTAGTGCAGTTCCACATTCTAACTCCACCTTCTCTACTAACTTGTCCTATGTATTGTTCAGATTCGTCCCTGTAGTAACTAAACCATCTACCATTCTCAACAGAATCTGCACCATAAACTGTGTCAGTTCTAGTACCATCTGGTACAGTAATGTTACCTGAATCTGACATACTGGCAACTAATTTACCACCAGGTCGTTTTTGTAAACCGAAGGTGACATCTGGCCAAACATTTTTTGCAGTATTTAATTGGCCTGGTATCTTTAATTCGTCAGGTTGTTGTGATAACCCACCAGTGTAAGCAGGTATCGTTTGTGTAATTGTTCCCATTTAGCGCCTCAATGATACATATGGCTTGTATGATCTATAAGCACTGCCATGCGGTACGCCAAAGTATGACGGATTACCCATATCGCATTCGTATTCCATACAAGCTGCTCTAGATTTAGCCTCATCCTGTCCTAATAATTGGACTAATTGTGGATTAGATACTAATTGTGCGGCTGCTCTTACTGCAGCTCTGTAAGTTATATAACGTTGAAAAGTATTTGGAAGGTCATCAAATTTATATAGTGTTACAATATCTAAGAAAAGACCTCCGTCAAATTCATTAGTATGATTAGCCAAGTCATATAATTTTCCGTCTCGGACAACAATGTCCTTATTTTTATCAATGTCTCCATCATGTAAAGTATACCGTAACGTTTTAGTAGGTAGGGTAATATTCTTATTACCATCAGGTGTTACTTCTACATGATATTCCGTATTAAAATGCCAGCCTTCATTCTGGACATCTTTATTTATTTCTGTAAGTATATTATATATAAAAGAAACTTCTGGGTTTGTAAAATTTAATGATGTGACAGGTGATTGACCAATGCTACCCAGGATTGAGTTCACAGCGGATAGTTCGGTATCGGTGTCAGTCGTCGAGGTAGCCATAAAGATTTGTAAATAAAAAAAAGGAGGGCGTGAGAACCCTCCTTATGTAAATAGTTAGTTAAGTACCAACAAACTTGGCTGGTTTTGTAGCTGTTCCAGCGAACAGTTCCACAGCAGCAGCTGGGTTAAGAGGCTTAGCGCCCATTGCCAAGCGGCCTAGGATTACGTCACCCTGGTAAACCACGGATACGTCACCAGAGGTAACTTGAACTTGAGGTCCGATTGCTTCAACGCAACCTACAGCTTCTTTCTGGAAGATCAATCCGCAAGAGTTTGCGAACTCAGCAGCAGTACCGTATTCGTTAACGGTCTTCTGTCCAGAAGGAGTTGTAGCTCCGTCTTCATCAAGCATGTTGTCACCAACGAATGAACCTGTGTTACCAGGATCAGCTGTTGCAGGTACAGAAGGACCAGCGGTTCCACCATACTTAACACCATTTGCTCCGAACCAAGGAATATTCATTGACTTGTAGATCTTGATTCCGGCAATCGAGATGATTCCGTTACCAGTCTGCAATGCGGTACCTTGCTCGTCACGGTTGATTAGAGCGTTGGTTGATTGATTCTGGATCAATTCATAGTACTGTCTCGGGGACAATACAGCAACACGGCCGTCACCAGCAACTCCCTTTTCATCAAGAGCAGCAGCTGCATCATAGAAAGCGTCTACTAATTTTGCAGCGTCATAAGCATCAGATGCTAGAGCATTTGAACCAACACGGATCTGTGTTCCGCCTGGTTCTTCAAAGTTAGTAGCAGTTACAGGGCTTTGTAGCCTTGCAGCGTTAGATACAGCACGGAAGATTCTACGGTCATAGTTCTCAGCGAGAGCATAACCAATCTTACGTGAGATTTCTCCTCTTAAATCGTAGTGTGCAAGAGTCTCATCTAGTTCATACACGAATGCTGAACTGATCAAGAGGTCATCACACTCGATCGTGACTTCGGCTACTGGAGGTGCCTTGTCATCGTTACCTAATATACTACGTCCAGGAACATGGAATTCTGCTTTAGTACGACCAGTAAAGATGAACTGCAATGATTTGCCGTTCTTCAATGTACGCTTTGTGATTAGATCACGTGCGATCGTATTTCTTTGGAATCCCTTAAACATTTCACCTGAAAATAGTTTCAAGTAAAGTTCTCTCCTATCTGCGGTTGTGGTATCAGCGGCATTCTTAGCACCACCCCATACCACACTGGAATTATTTCCAGTAGATTGTTGAGCCATTTATCTGTTTAAGATTGTATTTGTTTACTTTCTTACGCGTAAATTTTTGATCAATTTTTTTTGTGGTCTCTCCCACCGTCTAGACGGCAAAGGGTATCCCCGTAGGGGCCAGTGCCAATGAAAGAGAGGTCCGACTCTGAGGTGCCTCTCTTCCTACTCAACCCATTAGAGCTTCTTCTAAAGATTGAGGTTCATCGTCTACTCCAGGTGGCTGTGAGTCACTAGGAGTATTATCATCAGGTTCTTTAATATCACCATAACCTGGTAAATTATTGATCCTTGAATCAGGAGATACTGGTGTAACATTCGCTACTCCAAAACCGCCTGTTGATTGTTGTGCCATTAATAATCCTCCGATAGTTTTTCATGGCAGGGGCAATCTGCATTGCAATTATAATGTGCATTAGTGTGCAGCACCTCTACCATGGCGACGAAACCCAGGGCTAAAATAACTAAAGCCCATGGGGATTCAAGATACTTCATACTTCTTTTAAATGCTTAAGTGGGATAGTTATTAACTTCTCCCAAGGATGACTATCAATTAATAGAGCAGCTTTATCACTCTCCATTCTTTGTATGAAACCCTCGTAACCATTATAAATAGATGTACTATCATTTACAACAACTGTTGTACCTGGAAGTATCATTATCAGAAGCTATACTTTGTACCGATTTTCGTTGACCAAGAATTATCATCGTCGGTATCTTCATCAGCGGTGATAACTGATACTTCTCCATAGAATCCAAGCTTCTCCGTAGCAGCAATATTTGCTCCTACTTTACCTGAAAGTCTATTGTCAGAGTCAGCTCCATCCTCAGCTACTACAGCTGGACCGCCTTGTACATAATAATCGAAGGTATCATTTCCACCTTCAAATCCTACGTGAAAATCCGTAGTTCTTGAGTCATAGTCAGATCCGGTATAACCGGCATTGCTCTCCACATTTACGTAAACTCCTGCGAAAGCCGGAGCGGCAAAGAATGTGGAAGCGAGTGCTAGTGCTAATCTTTTCATTAATAAAAGTTAAGTGGTTTTTGTGTAAGGCACGCCGCGATACTTGAGGGTTACTTGCTTTTTTTGCATTGGTTTTTCTCCAGTACCACACCCCCGTTCCATGATGTGGTTTCATGCGTTACCCATTAGGGTAATGAACGGACGCGGTTGCCTGTGGCTTCTACTGATTCGACTATCGAGCCGCCTTAGTTCCCTAGAATACTCCAGGGAAGATTTGTCCTGTGAATATGTAAGCTCCAACAGCTGCATTGAATCCAATCATTGCAAGCCATCCGTTTACACGTTCAGCGTTTTGTAAATACTCTCGTGTTGTTGGAGGTGTGATTACCTCGATCTGTGGTTCACGAGCATGTACGTTTGAGGTCATTAAGATAAATAAAATTAGGTTAATGGCCGAGGACGAAGTTTCGGGTCGGCGCTATATTTTTTAAGTATTCAATCCAGATCCTGCGCCCTGATTAATCTTTAAGGCTTTATCTGCTGTCGCTGCTCGTGACCTAAGTGCACCTACATCAGACTTCAGTCTACGTAATTCAGCTGCTTTTCTAGCTTGGTCATAAGACTGATCTTTGCTTGGCCTTACTTTTAGTGGGCGATCAGTATAAGCTGTTGATGATACAGCAGTTGGTGATTCAGCCATACGTGCTTCAACTGGATTAGGTGCAGCATTAACACCTGTGTTGCCTCCTCCCATACACATAATTATAATACCTCCTATATGTTAACACCAGCTTTAGGCGCTGATGCAGGACCTTTACCTATATTTAAACTCTTCTTCGCAGCTCCTGCAGCTTTTACCGCCGGAGCAGTGCTCATACCTGCAGTAATATCCGCAGCTCTTTGTGCGTCCCTTCTCGCTCTACCTTGGTAATTATCCTGTCCTTGTACTGAAGGGTTTCTGTCATCAGGTATGTCGGGGGCAGCTGGTACTACAGGCGCAGGTGGTTGAGCTCCATAGTCTACTGCCCATGATTGGTTGTAGCCTGTCGTGTTACCGACTCCGCCTCCTAAACACATGGTTTTTTAAAATGATAAATCTGAACGATCCAATTTTTCTATAACATCTTGACGATATGCTGGATCATTATCATATCGTGCATCACTCATGGCTGCTACAAGCTGCGCTTGACTACGGAATACGTCACCTGATGAGATAGGCGGTTTGCCTTGCAGCATTCTACCTTCATAACCATTAGCACTTTCATACTCAGACTTAAGTCCAGCAACGGCTAACTGTATCATCTGTCTATTGCCACTGTTGATAACATTATCAAATGCATCTATCTGTGATTGATCTAGATTATTACTAGCCCACGTGGTGAGTTGATTATATTGTGCTTCACCACCAACAGAATTCTGTATGGCATTAATATCAGCATCTGCTAGGTCACCTGCAGGAGGTCCATAATTAGGATCAGCTTGAGTCATTGATACATACGCATCAACTAAATCACGGCTAGACATCTCAGCAAACTTATTAATAGTCTCCTGTGATAATTGTTCACCGTTGTTCCAGTACTCATCTGATGCACTAGTTATTAGATCAGAAGCTGGGGTAGATTGGAAAGCCTCTGCAGTTTCAGCAACTTCAGTATCTTCTTCATCCCGCTTCCCTAGCTTAGCTTCAAGTTCATTGTAAGCTTTCTCTAGTTCTTCTGCATTTTTATATTTACCAGCAAGTAATTGATCTTGCTGTTCTACTAGACTTTCACCAATCGCTAGAGAATCCTCCTCTTCTGATGTTAATTCACCAGCTGAATTGATTATCTCAGCGTCTGATTGATTGTCTACTGTTAGAGTTTCTGCCATTTAATTATCCAGGTGGTTGTTGTTGTTGTGCTTGTCCTATTAATCCTTGTGCTTGATCAGCTACTATTTCACCCATCTGAGCTGTACCTTCAGGGTTCTTAGATGGATCCATCATAGGTGAACCAATGATCTGTCCAGCTTGTCCTAGTAAGGTTTGCTGAGCTTGCATCTGCATCATCTGTTGCCTTTCTTGTGCAATTTGTTGATCAGTCTTAATGAGATTCAATACATCTATACCTTGAGCAGCTGCTAAACGTTTAATAGCTTCACCAGGATTTACATATTGAGCTAACGCTTCTGGTCCCATTGCTTGTGCAATAGTACCTATGAATGTAGTTAACGCTTCTCTATCTTGACCTCTGCCAAGAGCATTGACACCAGCTACAATAGATGGTCTTGCTAGATCTTTAGGTATCTTAGGTATCTGACCGCTACGAGTTAATACAAGTAGGATTCTATTTAAATAGGGTATAAGGAATTCAACAGTTAACAGTGAGAATAAACCACCTAATTGCTGTTCTAATTCCATCTGTGTTAGGCGTACTTCCTCCGCTGTCACTCTTTCTGCTTGCCTTACATTCATTGTAAGGAAGGCATCACTTAATCTACGTTCTATTTGTTGACCTAGATTAGCAGCTGTTTGGAAGTCAGCTGTCTTACCTACCTGGATTACAGCGACATCTTCAGGTCTTCCCTGAACGATAGCACCGTTGCCAGCTTCGGCTATAGTCTTTGGTTTGGTGGTAGATGATGGCGATACTAGGAAGATAACTTTCGAGGCTGCTGCAGCTCCTTCTACGAGGCTCTGAGAGAGTCCTTCAAGTGATCTAAAGTCTCCGACAAATTCTTCGACTCTTCCTCTTCCATAATCTTCTCCATCAACTGTATTGAATCGGAGTACTAACCATGGACTTGCAGATTTAGGTGCTGTACTACGGCTTCCGGGAATGATTCTATCGAATGCTTCCTGATACCATACCCAACGTCCACTTTGCTTGTCCAACTTAACGCAAGTGTATACTTCTACGTCGTCTCCATCAGAGCCTTGTCCCTTATCATTTGGTGGATTAGGTATTGGTTCAGGCAGCTCTTCACCTAAAACCTTACGACTTATGAGTTCCTTTGTTACAATTTCTAGTACGTTGCCGTTACCGTCACGGTTGACAACAAAACGATTCAGTGGGAAGTTTTTTAAACCTTCCTTACCCATAAAGATTAGCGCATTACCACCTACAATTAGATGCTTCAACGCCTGATGTATAACAACCCTATCATTAGAAGCTGCTATATATTCCATGATCATTCTCTCTATCTTAGAGAATGAAAGATCAAGTTCACTCCTTACGTCTGGTGGTAATTCAGATCCGATCTTATCTTCTCTAATCTGTAGCTTAAAGAATGAGGTTTGAGGCGGTAGTAACGCCAGCATTAGTTTAGCTGCTAACGTTACTACTACCTTTGCACCAACACTCTGCCAAGGTGTAGGAAGAGATCTGTGATTGGGTCTGCTACTTGAATCGTCTGTAATTAAATAAGGCAACGTGAGTCGAGAACATTCCTTCGCGGTGTCCAGGAACTGAGACCTTCCCGAAGATAATGTATTATATCTCTCACGTGCGTTCATGGATTAACTCCTGTTGTAGATCCACCAGCCGCCCCTGTTTGTACAGTAGGTTTAAGAGGTATTTTTAAAGATCCAGTGCCCTTAGAATAAGGGTTCTGTGCTTTCTTACTCTTAGCTCTGCGTATACTAGGGTTAACTTCTTGCTCCACGGGTTCCGGTTCAGGCACAGGTGCCTTAGGAACAGGAGGTGGTGGAGGTGGTGGCGGTAGTGGTGGCGGTGCAGGCGGTGAGCCGCCTCCTCCTGTGCACATTAGATTTCTTCCTCCATAATTGATTTAATATAGTCGATTACGCTGGCTTGACCCGATCGATACATAATAGATTCGATTGGTTCTTTCGGATGAACTGGTTTCCAACCAAAGTTAGAATCAAGCCTAGCTATAAGTTCATCCAGTCTGTGGTTATGTAGTTGTAATGTTTTTAGGGTGATAGGTGCGTCCATTAAGCATACTGTGGTAAGTTTACATTGCTATGCTCAAAGAACGCAGGCATCCTAGCTCTCTGTGTGTCAGAAAACTCTGGTGCTTTTCCCTCATACATTAAGCGATCGCTTGCATCTAGCCAAAAATTTTTGTCTAAATATTTATCCTTAGTATTTGTACCTAAGGGTTGAAGAATCCAGTTAATGGTGGCCTTCCTAAGTTTATCCAGAGATTGACTAGGAGATAAACCCAGCTCACGACATACAAGGGAATTAGTTGCAACATGGATTTGTTCATCTCTCGAAATGTCGGCGCTGACAGTACGAGTACCACTATCGCCACTAAAACGAAAGAACGGAAGAAGGACAAAAAATATGGCT
>VTLG01014081.1_pt1 | contig 24182 bp, 33 predicted proteins | sample 4694571 | NCBI WGS metagenome assembly VTLG01 (sample SAMN12604809, study PRJNA352737) | marine metagenome | biome: ENVO:00000447; feature: ENVO:00000209|ENVO:00000569|ENVO:01000036; material: ENVO:00002151; isolation source: viral sequences binned using virsorter ...
CCTGGGAAACAGAAAAAATCAGGGTAACATTTACTTTGATACCCTGATCACTCAGTTCTTTACAGGCACGTAGACCCTCTGGTGTGCAAGGAACCTTGATGGTTACTGCTGGTGAGAGATCAACGTAGTATTTTGCTTGGTCAAGCATCTCTGATGCATTATCTGCAACTACCTCTGCAGATATAGACTCTAGTTTAGGACAGAGTTGTGCTATCTGTGAGATAACATCTTCTTGTTTCTTTCCTGACTTTAGAATCAATGTAGGATTGGTGGTAACACCATCAATCAAACCAGTATCGTAGCGGTCACAGATGTCTCCGACAACCGCACTGTCTAAAAATAATTTCATAACAAAATCGCTTGACTATCTATTTATCTCGGTTCAACTTTCTGAACAACTTCCTTCATATTATAATTCAAAAGGTAGTTTTCAGTCAACACATAGTATCCAACGATGTCGTTACCATCACAATTCCATCCATAAGCTTCAACTTTTTCTTCTTTGTTATCAATTCTAAATTTTTTGCTGCCGTCTAGATATCCCAGATAGCGTTGGTCTAAGTTGATCATGGGTCTTGTGGATTATGTTAGCATTATAACACATATATTATGTATATGCTAGTTCATCTGACTCATCTTAAATTTTTCTTTAGAATCTCCCTCTAAATTCATGGAGATTATCATCCTTTTACCCTCTGTAGGGGGCACATAATGTGGTGCTAGACTAGGAAATACTATAAGAGTACCTTCTTCAGGTACTATTGCTTCTTCACATAGCATGAGAGGTGAAGCATTCTCTTCAATATCAACAAAGTATACAGCAGAGAAAGATGAAGGAAAATGATTATGAATCTTGGTCTCTTGACCCTCATCATAGGTCATTGCCCACATATTATATACCGAAAAGTTTGATGGTGTCTTTAATATATTCCTAGAAACATACTCACATGTATGTTTAGCAAAATTTACTAGTGGATGAAATGTTTTAATATGATCTAGGTGTAATGTGTAGAGAGAATGCCATGTAGTATTACCTTTTTGAAGATCAAACCCTTCAGGCATCGCTTCTCTTAACTCAAGTATCTTCTCTCTATACTTCTTATTCTCTTTTTCCCATACAGGAAACTTAACAGTAAATATATCTAGGTCAAGAGTTACCTTACGAGAGGTAACATATAGATTTGAACCTGCCTTATGTACTTTCTCTTTTGATATCATAGTTCACTACCAGTCTTAAGATAGGTTCAAGAGATCCTAACATTTGAAATGAACAGATAGAAGGAAATAGAAGACACTCACCTTCATTTGCATCAGCGTATGAACTCTCTTCAAAAAGAAACTTACCATTGTTAGACTTAACAATGTAAACAGCAGTCAAAGAAGATGGCCAATACTCCTCTTTAACAGATGCTTTCTCTGGATTAGATGCTCGTGGTATAAGTTCATATGGTACTAAGTTCTGACCAAAGGTATCACAGATAACTTCTGTAATTTTCTTCTTAAATGTATCATATGCTCTTCCATCCTTATCACCTCTAAGGATCTTCTCTGCTAATGATTCATTCCAGTGATAAGCATCATCCAATTTGAATGAATAATACTCCTGTAATTTTCTAATGGTTCCTACTTTATTAACTTTCATGGTTAAAATAATCTTTACGGTAATACCTACCTAATATGTTACTATTATAGTATGCTGGTGTCCCATCTTGCAAGGATTCTTGTAAAACTCTATGAAGAAACAACTGTCTTGTCTCCTCATAATTTACCTTACCTGCTGTTGGTTGGATGGAGATGATTTCTCTCTTGAATAACTCGTTCCCAAGTAGTTTTCTATCTGCCTTAAGTTCGTCAGAGCTTCCGTAGTACTTTTTCCAGTCACTCTCAGACGTAACCCTTCTCTTACCACCTCTAGGTTTACGTTTGGACCAAAAGTATTTACGTCCGATGTATTGCTTGCCTGTCTGGAGATTAGTAATCCTGTAGACGAAACCGAACTTATCGCCAATATCGTCAGTAAGGAAAGGTTTACCCTCATATATCCAGGGGTTTTCGTAAACTCCCTCTTCAACCATTTCATGATTTTAATATCTTTCATGTATTTATCCCAGTAATCTTTCCTCTGTATGAGCACCACACTCAACAAGTGCTGCTTGTGCTATCTTTAATGCTTCATCACTAACATCACAGACAGTACAGTCACGGTCAAGATTGAATGCTGCTACAGCAGTGGTTCCAGACCCACAAAAAGGGTCAAAAACTACCCCATCTTTAGGACATGATGACTTGATGATTCTCTCCAGTAACTTGACTGGTTTCTGTGTAGGATACTTACGCTTATTCTTCTCTGATCTTGAGATAAAATAGATATCATCCCAGAAATTCTGGATAGGAGACCCCTTAGACTCAGATAGATATATCTTTTTGTATGGTAGGTTCTTACCCCAGTGAATGAGACCTTGTTCGTCTAGTTCTCTTGTCTTATCTTCCCTAAATCTCCACCCTATCTGTGGATTATAACCATTATACTCATAACTATGACCTGGTCTTGACTTCTCACCAGTCAGTTTACCTAGTGCATAGAACCCTTTCTCATCCTTATTCTTAAATGAGTTGGCTTCATAGGTAGCATCTAGTGGTTGGTACTCAACATCAAAGTATGGGTCTCCCTTACGAAATGTAAGAATAGAATCAACGATGTTTCCCCATCCCTTCTTGATATTATTCTTTGGACCTGACCTCTTCCATGATATATTGGTGTAAAACTTACCTCTAACTTCCTTGTTAAGAGCACCTAGAAGTAAAGCATTACTATCAAAATTATTATGACAGTACAACCAACCATTAGGTTTCAGTGCTGCATAACAATCCTGTACTACAGTAGCATACCACTCAATATAGGCATCGGTTGACTCCCATTTATCATCAAAGGAGACCTTCTTGTTCTCTTCAAACATGAAGAACTCCCTATCGAGACCGAAGGGAGGATCAATGTATATTAAGTCGTACTTATCGTCATAATTATCGAGGTTTTCAACCCTCTCTTTTCTCAGTTTGATCGTCATAATAATAATTTTCCCACGGATCGGGTATTAAATTCCTTGGTCTTTGTTTTTTTGGAAGAACTCTTGAAGGCTCGACTGGCAGTTGGGTGGTTCTGGGTCTTTGATACCTTTCTTCTTCTTCCAGTCGTTGTGCATCGCTTGCATCAACCAACTCTGAGCGAGACTCTTCGGTCCATTCATCAACAATTCTCGGTTGAGTTTGCCGTGAGCTTTCATACCGAGGTACTCGTCTCTCCACGACTCGTCTCGTGGTGTAGCTGTATCGGTCATAATTTAAAATCAGCGAAAGTATCTTTCTTAACATCTTGCTTAATACTGCCTATCATATAGCTCTCAACCTCCGTCTCTTGTGGTGCTACTTGTAGTCCTTTAGAGGTCAACCAGTGAGCAGTCCAAGGTAGTGGATTATTGGCTAGCGGTGTGTCATATATAGGTTTGAGACCCATAGATTTTAACCTACGATTAGCAGTCCATTCAACGTATCTCTGTAATAATACATCATTCAATCCTATTATGCTACCATCTTTGAACAAATACTGTGCCCATTCCTTTTCTTCTTCTACACATTCCTTAAACATAGTATAGACATTCTCTTCTTCTTCCTTAGCAATCTCTATCATCTCTGGATCATCACCTTCCTTCCACTTGTTTAGTATATTATTCGTGACTCCCATGTGTTGTGACTCATCACGAGCAATAAGGGAGATAATCTTTGCTGATCCTTCGAGTAACTTGAGCTCGCCAAAGGCAAAACTGCAAGCGAAAGAGACATAAAAGCGAATACCTTCAAGAATGTATACATTAGCAACTGCTCTATAAAGTTTACGTTTGAGATCTTTCAATTCCATCTCAGCATTAGGATGTTCTTTCCATCCATCTTTCCATAAGTTACTTGTATCGTACTCATGTGCTGAGTTAATGAAGTCATCATATGCTTTAGTTACTGACTCAGCACGTGCAAGTATCTTCTCATCATCTAGTATAGTATCAAAGACCTCTGATGGATCTGGGTATACATTCTTAATGATGTGAGTATATGATCTGCTATGAATCATCTCCATAGTCTGCCATATATTCATGCAACCTTCAAGCTCAGGTAGTGAGCAGTATGGAGCGAAAGCCATACCAGGAGCACGACCTTGTACACTGTCCAAGAGGATTTGATACTTGAGATTGCTAGTAAATATGTGTTTCTGTGCTGCATTTAAAGTCTGATAATCTGCCCGATCTTTCTGGAGTGATACCTCTTCAGGTCTCCAGAAAAATCCTAATTGTGTCTGTGTTAGCTTGTCGAAGATAGGATATTTAAACTTATCATATCTCTGAACTCCTAATGGAGGTCCGAAGAACATTTGTCCTTTAGTGGTATCATTCTGCTGTGTATTAAACACAGTCATACCAGTAATTTCATTAGATTTTGCAGCTATCACAGTCCTCCTCCTCGGTAGCAAAGATATCGTCAAGTAAGTTCTGTACTGACTGTTTCTTTTGGTCATCTACTAGGACTTCATCAGTCTTAGTATCATATGTATTCTGGTAATAAGATGTCTTCCAACCATATTTGTAAGTGGTTAACAAATCTTGAGCCATTACTGAAGTAGGAACCTCATTATTATCAAAGTGTTGTGGATTGTAACTCCAGTTACCACTGATTGCTTGGTCAAAGAACTTCTGCATCACTGCTACAATGTTAATGTAACCAGTGTTGTTAGGCATATCCCAGAGCAATGTGTAATTATTCTTAAGAGTTGCTATGTTTGGTACAATTTGCTTGAGTGGTCCTTTCTTAGACTTCTTCGTAGAGATGTAGTCTCTAGGTGGTTCGATACCATTAGTAGCATTAGACACCACTGAGGAGGACTCAGAGGGCATCTGTGCTGATAAAGTACTATGTCTTAAACCATACTCTGAAATGCTTGCTCTAAGATCATCCCAATCATACTTAAGATCATTAGGAACAATCTCATCTACATCTGTCTTGTAGGTATCAATTGGTAGAAGACCATCAGCATACTTAGTCCTCTCAAAGTCTAAGCATTGTCCTTTCTCTTGTGCAATCTTGTTAGATGCTCTCAAAAGATAGTACTGGAATGCCTCAGTCAAGTCATGAACTTTTCTCCATGCTTCTGGGTCATCATACTTAACACCTTCACGTGCAAGATAGTGTGCTAATCCAATATATCCTACCCCTAGAGAACGTCTAGCAATGGTGCTAAGTCGTGCTGCTTCCACTGGGTAGTCTTGGTAGTCAATTAACTCTTCTAGACCCCTTACAGATAGGTCACAGAGTTCTTCAAGTTCTTCTACCTTGTATATCTTACCAACATTGATAGCAGATAAGATACACAAAGCAATTTCACCTTCACCATCAATATGTTGGATAGGATCTGTTGGTAGAGTGATCTCCTGACAGAGATTACTCATGCTTACCTTGTCCTTGAAGGAAGAATGAGTGTTACAATGGTCAATATTCATCAAGTAAATACGACCAGTCTCTGCTCTTTCCTTAAGGAGATCAAGTATTAACTCTTGAGCACCGATAGTTTTGTGGGGGATTGATTTGTCTGACTCGAATCTAGTATAGAGTTCGTCAAAGGTATCGCTACCAAAAGCGTCATACAACCCAGGCACATCATGAGGGCTGAATAGAGTAATAACATCGTTCTTGATAAATCGCTCATAAAATAATTTACTTAACTGGATGGAGTAGTCGAGTTTTCTGACTCGGTTGTCTTCTGTACCTTTGTTGTTTTTAAGGACGAGAATATCTTCGATTTCTTGATGCCAGATAGGAAAGTGGACAGTTGCGGACCCGCCTCTAATACCGTTTTGTGTGCAACATCTGACAGTTGACTCAAATTTTTTAAGGAAGGGTACAACACCTGTGTGCTGAACCTCTCCACCTCTGATTTTAGCGTTGATTCCTCTGATTCTTCCAGCGTTAATGCCGATACCAGCCCTCTGTGCAACGTATTTCCCAATAGCCATATCAGAGCTAAAGATACTATTGAGGGTATCGTCAATATCAACCAGAACACAAGATGCAAATTGACGTATGGGTGTTCGGACACCTGCCATAATGGGCGTTGGGATGTTGATTCGGTGCTTGGAGATGGCGTTGTAGTATCTTCGGACATAATCTAATCTCGTTTCTATAGGATAGTTTTGAAACAAAGTAGCAGAGATGAGCATGTACATGTATTGTGGTGTCTCATACACCTCACCAGTGCTTCTGTCTTGTACCAAATATTTATCTGCAACTTGTCGTAATCCAGCATAAGTAAACAAATAGTCACGATCATGATCCATCCATGAATCAATCTCATCCCATTCTTCTTGAGAATATTTGTTAGGGATTTCTGAATCGTAGATTCCTTTACCTACACCGTCCTCTAAATGGTCTAAAACATGTGGATGACCTTCCAACCATGCACGACCAAATACCTGCTTCCTGAGTCCATAGAGGAGCAATCTAGCAGCAGCAAATTGATAGTTGGGTTGTTCCAAACTAATCAAATCACTAGCAGATCTTACTAGAATCTCTTGAATATCCTTAGTCTCAATCCCATCATAGAATTGGAGTCCAGAATTCATTTCTATTTGAGAGGCACTAACACCACTTCCAAGTCCTTCACATGCTTCCACAGTCATAGCATGTACTTTCTCTAGGTTAAGATGCTCTGTGGAGCCATCTCTTTTTACAACCTTGATATCTGTGCCGTTGCTCATACTTTTTTCCAGTCGTTTAGTTTTAGGTTTGCTTCTAGTCCTTGGTACACGTTAGATTGTACCACATTTTGCACATCATGTCCAGCTAGGAACATGTCGTTTATGTCCTTTTGCTGTATATTCTTAGGCCAGACTACGACCTTATCTCCTCTGTCGATGGACTTGGAGATTTTATTGACGATGATTCTGTTGCGTGGTTCATTATCATAAACCCAAATATAATTGCCCCAGTTATACGTCCTAGGATCAATATCGGACCCAGCCATAGCAACCGAGTTTTTAAGAAATGTCGCATCAAATGGTCCTTCTACAATGTATACTGCTTCTGATGGGTTGAGATGATCTAAACCAAAGATCTTAGTCCTATCATCTAACATGATAGTAATGTATCTCATCTTTGCCCTACTTGATAGAGATCTACCTTGAAACCCAAACATTTTACCGTCTGAGTCCTTGAATGGTATGATTATTCTATCACTATCTCCCTTCAAATCAGCAAAAGCATAAGGCTTTAGACTGTTAGTCCATTTCTTAAACTTGGGACAGTAATAGAATCTATTCAAGCAAGATATTTTCCTACTTTCGAGGTATTCTCGTGCAGGGTGTGATGTATTTAGATCAGAAATCTTCTCTAAAGACACCTTGTTTTTAAATGTTGGCGATTCAAATTTAAAGTCTGGTTTAGGAAGCCTTTCAGTGACGGATCCCTTGCCCATTACAGCACCATCCTTAAATTTTTCTAACAAAAATTGACCATGCAATTGAGGGTCTTGATCCTTTATAAAATTAGAAAATGATTTACCAATACCACAGTTGTGACACTTGTAAATGTAAGCATTCTTAGCTTGAAATAAGTATCCTCTTGCCTTGTTCTTTTTCTTCGAGTCACCACAATAAGGGCATCTGAAATTATACAGACCCCTTTTTTGTTTCTTAAAATTTTCTAACTTATGTGATAGACGTACTACGTACTCGTCTTCGATCACCATACGAGTCTTGAGTAGGTTCTAACAGCATAGCACGTCCTGTTACAGGTGTCAAGATAGGAGGTGACGGTTGGAACATTGGTCTTAGGATTCTTTGTCCTGGTATAGACACCATGAAAGATAGAATAGACAGAGCACCAAAAATAGTCCACATTTTCTTTTCCATGACTCGAAGACGGTCATCGACTTTTCTGATATCTCTTTCACAACCTTTCTTTATTAGTTCTGTTTGTCTGGTCATATCTCTATGCAGACTCTCTACCTTCTCAAACAAAACAGCATCTATCCTGTCTTGTTTATCAAGCTTCTCATCATGAACAGCAAGAAGGTTTCCCATCTTAACTGAATTGTCTTGGAGAGTACTAACAACTTTCTCCAGCCGCTCTATGATAGCAGCGTTAATACTCTCAGCCATTTATCAGGTATTTCTTATTGCGAAATCCAGAGCTGTCTGGAATGTACTCGCATCTTTGTTAAGGAGATATCTGTATTGCTGTTGTTGCTCGTCACCTAGTTGTGCATAACAGGCAGCTATCTTCTTAGCAGAGAAGTTATCTAAATTCTGTTCGGACTTATCATCGAACTGTATCTTAGCGAAACTTGTCTCACCGCTAGGATTAAGTTCGGACGTAGCTACTCCGAGTGCTACATCTAATGCATCTTGTTGTGCTTCCATAATATCTTTAGTCACTTGTACATCCTCTTTTTTTAATTTTTTCTGTTGTGATGATGCTTTCTTTTTAAAGTCAGTTAGACGTGCCTTCATAAGGATGTCCATCTCCTTTGTCTTAGACTGCATCTTTTTCTTTGTCTCGTCACGTTTCTTTTGAAGATCTTTTTGACGACCAAGCTTCTTCATCTGACCAATTGCCTTTTGAGCACGTTCAGTCTCAGTTGCTTTTTCAGAAATAGTTTTTACTTCTAGTTCCTCTTTCATTTTTCTTTTTGTAATACGAGACATAAGTTTTTTCGCACCCTTGGTACGACCATCCACGTTGTCCTCGTTATTCTTTTTATAACGGCGGTGTGATCTGGGATTGACGAAGACGAATGCTGGTGGCATTTGTAATGCTGCACCATCGCCAGCCATCATCTCTTTTAAATTAGATTCAGTTGACGTAGACATTCTTGATCAATATCAGTATTTAGTGAAGGGGGAAGTCTATCCAAAAAGTACATAAATGCCTTGAGTATAGACCAATGTGTTGCATCTATTTTAAAAAATAGAAGTGGAGTCGCAGCATCACCGAATGCATTGTATAATATTATAATATGATTTAGGATCAAATGAACCTTGAAGTCACCCTGTGTCTCATATCTCCTTAGAAGTCTTTTAATGTACTTGAATCTCTTCAGGTCTTCTTCAAAGTCTTCATAGGTTACAGAGAGTGGGTTATCATAATTTTTAATAGCAAACATCATCCAGTTATCCTGGGTCAATTCATCAAACTTCATTCATTTTATGCGTTGCTGTCTGTAGTTAGAGTAGCAGCAGTAGAGATCACTTCAACACCACCAATGGAGTTGTTGACTTTAACTCTATACTGGTATCCATTTTCAGTTGCTGTAAGTCCAGTAAGTGCAAGTGTCTGGTTAGTAGCACCTGAAACATCACTGAAGTTAGTACCACTGTTTGTACTGAGCTGCCATTGATAGGTGATAGAAGCACCAGAACCAGTAGAAGATGCAGTAACACTGAATGTGTTAGCAGCAGTAGCAGCAGTTACTGTTAAGACAACAGCAGCACCGCCTCCTCCACCAAGTGAAGCATCAGCAATTGTAATGGTCTCATTATCAACGTAACCTGTACCACCAGATACTAATGTAACTGTTGGTGTACCATTAGCAGCAACAACAACTGTGAAGTCTGCTCCAGCACCAGATGCTGAACCAGCAGCATCAGTTACTGTGTATGTTCCAGCAGTTCTGGATCCATCAGCAGCACCGTTACTGGTAAATGTACCAACTGCTCCAGCAGGGAAGTATACTGTAGCATCAGCAGGTTGAGAGGAAATTGTAATTAAGGAAGTAACATCACCAGCCCAAGCATCATCAGTATAGTCTCCAGAAATTGCAGACCCATCTTTGAAAGAAGCAATACACTCTGCCTTATGGCGAGTAGAACCAGCAGCATCTGTATATGTCCTGTATGCCCACCATCCAGGAGAACTCAAACCCTTTGCTTTGTTCTCTGAGAGTTGTGCTTCTGTCCTACTAACACCAATGATTTGGGTAGTAGATGCAGTGGAAGTTCCACCTCTTAAGATGAAATCAGATAGTGCTTTGGGTGCAGTACGTCTCAGCACTTTAGCTGCTGCTAAAGAAGCGTTGGTACTACCAGCATACACTTTACCAAGTGTAACTGTGTTACCATCTACTGAGTTAACAAAGTACTGAGTACCGTCCAGAACTATGATGTCTCCACCAGCTATAGCATCTGCTGTGTTTTTAGTTACAGTTGCTGAAGCATTAGTAACAGCAACTGTGTTGCTAAATGCTGCACTGTCTGTTGATCCAAGTATGGGCATTGTATTACTTCCGAGTTACGAATTTAATTTCCTAAAGTTTATTTATAATATTTAACTGCTGCCTCATAATAGTCACCCATGTTATGATCAGCAACACCATCAAATCTGGTGTCCTTTTCATCTTCTAACTTGATGACTGGATGAGTATGTACATAACCTGCTAACCAAGGTGGTGTACCAGGTACTATATCATCACCATGAACAAATCTAAGGTGACAAAGATCTTTTATTCTTTTTCTGAGTCTGCGTCCACCTGGTCTAGGTGAACCAGCAGTTACAAGTGCAATATTCTTATTGCCTGACTCCCATAACAAGTCTGCAATAAGTGTTGCGGTAGCTCCACCAAGAGAATGACCTGCAATAACAAGTGTTCTCTTAGGATCCAATCCTTCATATGCTACCACTAGCTCGGCTAGTGTCCTGTTAGCATTGTTCTTGAATCCTCTGTGACAATCGTCACGTTTAATAAGAAACTTCAGATTGGTTATCCAGTCTGTAGTCTCATTTGTTCCTTCAACAGCAAGAATGGTGTGTCCTTCACACTTCCTACTTACTAGAAAGTCTTGTTTGTGTGGGTATACATCCCTACAGCACCTTAGTGCTTCAAGGACTACCTCCTTTGGTAAATGTGACATGATAAACGAGTAGTTAGCTTTATTTATCAGCTATACTCTCAGTTCCACCTATTGAAAATGGATTGTATTTTGCTGTAGCAATCCTATACATCTTCTCATGCATAGTAACTACTTCCTCTGCTTCCTTCTCGAAGTCAGGTGTTGACTCATGTCTTGATGCATACTTAGTATCATCATCTGTTGCTATTGGCATTTTATCTAGTGGGTTCACGTAATCTTTATCAAACCATTCATCATAAGGAATTTCAGGTAAGCTCATTTCCTTTTTAGGTATTGTTTTAAACCAAATTTGATAGCCATCTTAAGTAGCTTTCGTTTCAGTATCATCCTATGTTAGTTGTATCTTTTACTTGTATATCAGGCTTCTTCTTAGATCCACCTTTCTTCTCAAACTTACCATCATTGATGGTAGGCATGACCTCTACTGCAGGCTTTTTCTTTTTGGCCTTGGGCTTAACCGCTTCAGAACAAGACCTATCTACTTTTTTGAGTACTTAAGGATCTTCTCTGCAGTCTTTCTTGCTTTTGCTTTGTAAGATTCCTCTCTCATTTCAGGAGTAGGTGCTTTAGATCCATCATCAGGAACATATCCTTCTACATCCCACTTCTCACCTGTAACTGTGTAAGTAGTTTCTGTTAACTCACTAAGTTCTGTGAGAATCTTAGATGCTGCATCCCAAAGTTCTGACTGTTTAGCATCGAAGTCTTCTTTCTTTGGACCTTTTACTGCATGTTCTTGACATGGAGTAGCACCACACTTAGGACAAGACTCTACTGCTTGTGGTTGCTTTGTATCTTGCTCTGTCTGGACTTCCTTTTCTTCTTTCTTAACCATCAAGTTCTTAATCTGAGCACCATAAGAAGACTTGTTCTTTGTACTATCAGGAGGACCAGCATTGAACTTAGGATCTTTTGTACTACCGTCATCTGTATTAACAACCTTTAGAGTCGGGATAGTTTCTGTATCAAAAGCAGGTTTAGGTATAGTACCTATTGGTGTTGTAACCTTATCTTCCTCAGTTGGTTTCTCTATAGTAGCAGCACCAGGAGCAGGTACTTGCTCTTCCATAGCACTACCTTGGAATCCAGCACCATCCATCCACTGAGCGTATGACTCGATTAATGCTTTAGAATATCCATCATTATGACGAACGGAGGTTGATGGTGTTGGCTTGTCCATGAGTAAAAAAGGTTGTTCTTCTGGGTTTATTTATACTTTCATTGACTTCTCTTATGTCACGTATCCATGCTCGGAACATTTCATCCGACTCGGTTACACAAATAACATAGTTAGGTCCAGTACGAATGATCTTTCCTTTCACACCAGTAAGACTATTCATCACAACTTCACCTTCAGTGAAGACTTGCTTCTTTCTGAAGTTCTGTCTGACTGCTTCTGGTTTGAAATCTTTAAATGTTTTCATTTAAAATTCGCAGGTAGGTTTGCTTTGATCTCATTCATGAGACTACGACAATCATTATCATTTAACTTAGTAGGTATCCCCTTACGAAATGCAGCAAAGTCAGAAGAAAATGCTGCTCTTCTCATTTTTGTACCAGAGATAGAAAATGTATCACCATCTGCATCTCTACTACCAGAGGAAACTATATCAATTTTACGAAACTTGAAGTCTGTACCATTGTATTTATGTAGGAACTGCATAGCACCTACACGATCAGATCCCACAAGCATTATAACCTCATCATATCCAGCCATCATAATATCTTGTAGTACCTTTACTGGATCTCTAGGACCACTGTGAATCTTACCCTTATGTTCAGGGAACATCTTGTTCATCCAGAACAGTTTCCTATCAGGTGGTAAAGGATTGTTTCCTTTTGTATCTACTGTCTGTGAAATGTAAATACGATAGTCATCTGCACTAGCAGTACGCTTTACACCAGCAAAGTTATCTCTGTGTCCTGTGGTGGGTGGTTGAAACCTACCAAATGTGAAGTAGCATCGTTTGGTTTCTAACGCCATTTCTTTGCAACAGTAAAGTTATTGTAGGAGAACTCAAGACGATTCACAAACTTAATCATGTCTCCATCCTTATGTAGAACATAACCTTCAGGAGTAGTCACCTTATAACCATTATCAGTCTGAACAAATGTCTTGAATTTTTCCAAGTGATCTAGTTTATCAATAACGAATTGTTTAATCTCTTGTATCTCCTTATAGAGATGCAACATTGCTTTAAACTTCTCAGCATTGTTCATAAGATAGTTCTCACTATCATAGATCAATGTCTTCTTCTGTACCTGTGCAGCAGGTGTCTTCAATTTATCAGCAGCAGGTTTAACCTTACTGTGATAGAAGTTAGTCAAGTCCTCAAGTGCTTGAGTTGGATTTGATATAGTCTTCTGCTTTTTAATCTGATCATTAAAGAACTGTTTGAGGTATGAAGACACATGCCACTTAGCATCACCAGTAGTACCTTTAAGTAGTACCAACTCATCCAAGAAATCACCACACTTCATACAGTTCTGTTTAATGCAAGTAACCATGCTATCAAACTTAACTTCCTCTGCATGATTCAAACCTACCTTATCCATAGGAGTATCATTCTGTATACAGACAACATCTTTACTAGACTTAACCTTAGCACCTGCACGTGCAGTCATGCTTGAAATATCCCATCCTTCTTTCTCACCAGCATAGTGAGTATGAAATACCACACCAACTTTTGCTGCTCCCACCTGTTTTCCTAATGGATGATCAACAGGTATACCATACGTGATAGTATTAGGTGTAAATGTGTACAACTTCTCACCATGTATAGTCTCAGTCTTTCTAGTAGCAGCAGTAAACAAGAAGTCACCTTGTATTACACCATCAATACCTAGTTGAGAGAAGTGTTCCAAAGCAAGTTTCAAACCAGCAGCTAGATTACCCTGAGTACTATACCATTCATCTATTTGATCATGACCATAACATATCTTTGGATTCTCTTTGTTAAATACTGACTTAGTTCCAACAAAGAAATGTCCATTGGCAGGATCCTTACCACATATAATAGAAGGTGCTCCATCCCATTTGGTCTGCATGAAACCTGTACTGTTATCACATCCCATCATCTTCCTTAGTTCCTGTAAGAAACTAACAGCAGCTTCACAACCCTTAACTCCATAGTTAAGCATCTCATCTTCCAGATGTTCTAAGTGTTTTAACTGTGTTATGTTGGCCATTAGGAAACTTTAATGTATGGTGCAGACTCATCAGATTCTGACGTAGCATAGAGATATAACTTTGTAGCAATATCATTTGCATTAGTAGTACTTGTAGTTCTCATAATATCAGCTAAAAGAAGACCAAGATACTTAGCGAACTTCCACTTTGGAGGCATACCAGATATCTTAACTAATGTTATATCTTCTGTATCAGTAAACATATCTTTGTTTGCTTCTGCTAAGGTAAGAATTTTAGAGTCTAAATTATTTGCTGCAGATGCTATTGCAGATGTCTTTGAATAACCTGCTCTTGCAAACAATCCATTACTGTTACCCAAGACTTTCTTTAAAACATTATCCAAAACACCACCACCTATCTTACCATGCTTTGCTTCTTTACCCTGCAATACTTCACCTTGCCAAGTCTTACCAGCAGTATCAGTAGCACGAAACTGAATTGTTATATTATCAGGTGATGCTGTAAAATATACATCCATAGAACCAAACAAACTCTTTGCGGTTACACCTGTAAATGTTCGTTCTTGTTTTGGTGGTCCATCTGAGAAGTTCTTCTTTGATATACCACCAACAGTACTAGTAATTCTCTTTAAAGATACACCAATCAATTGCTTATCTTTAAGAAGTTTCTCCATCCTATTATTGATATCAGGAAAGTTTACAGCATCTGTAATCAGAGTCTTATCAATATTAGGTACTCCCATGTACATATCAGCAGGTGTCCATTTGTTGATGTTGGAGAATGGTCTACCTGCATCCTTATTAATTTGTTTAAAATGTTTTTCAATTAGATTTACAATCTGTTTTCCTCTATAGAAATGGAAAGCAGTATTCTTAAACTCGTTAGCTTCGTATAATATATTTGCTGTCTTAATAGTAGAGGTCATCCAATCTGCATTGTTATTCAGAAACTTAAACGAAGCATCCATCGTTGCAGTTGTATCTACTATACCTTTGACCTGATTAAAATCATCTGCTTGTAACACATAGTCTGAAGGTATACCCTTATTCTTGTACGCAAGTGCAGTCATCCAAGCAGTAGCACTCTCAAACATCTCTGTTGCTTTTGCTCCAGCACCTGATCCTGTATTACTTCCAAACTCTTTTGTCTTTACAATCTTTGTTAGTCCTATCTTACCTAAAGGTTTTGTCTTACCTATCTTTCTTACATCTAATACAGCACCCTTACGACCACCCCATCTATTCTTAAATGAATCTGTCTTAGCAACAGAATCAAATGGAAGATCTCCATTAAAGACATCTTCCATATCATCTAACATCGCTTTAGGAGCAGTCAGTAAAACTTTACCATAACTTTCAACTTCCAACTCCCTACGGGTCATGATAGCAGCAAAAACTACTAGAAGATACAGGTCACCTTTAGGGTTGACCTGTCCTAGTTTCTTCCAAGATACGTTTTGAGCCATCACAACCTAGTGTCTAGGTATATTTAGATCAATGAGGATCGTATTTATTAATAACTGAGTATACTATTACTAAAACGATTAATCCGATACAGATTATTGGTAATATTAAATGCATTATATGTCTCCTTCTGCTCTGTTTTCTGATTGGAATACATCGAACTCACCACCAGGATATCTTGCTGCTAACTTGATCATGTTAGTAACTACGATAGTCTGAAAGTCTAGTCCCAATGCATTACATGCTTGAGCAATGTACCAGAATACATCACCCAACTCTTTAACCATATGAGTCTTAGTATCTTCAGTAAGTTCTTTACCTTGGAAAGCAATCTTTTTTACTATCTCTGTGAACTCTCCACCTTCTGCACTGATACCAACAGCAGCAGTAAGAAGTCTAGGGATATCAACACCCTTAGATTCTAAGTCTTTAATTCTTTTAATGAACTCATCTGTATTTTTAGATGGGTTGCTTGTAGTACCATCAACAAATTGAAGGTACTTGTCATAATCAACTGATTGTGTCATTGTGGATCTGAATAACGATGTTCTTGTGAGTGATAGGTATCAGCATCAGGTGCTGGATCTATCTTTATAACCTCATCCCAGTGTGATCGATACACTAGGAGATTGCATTGACTTACGCCATGCATTTTACCTGGATCTTCCCATTGTCTCACACACAATGTGAAGTATGGTGCTGTTTTATCGTAGAAGTTAACGAAACCTCTATCTCCTCGGAACTCAACTATGTCTCCGTGTTTAAACATTCCAGTTAGCGAATTTACTAAGACGGTCTTGGTTTTGTTTTACTGAATCGTATGCATCATATAGAGATGCACTAGATGTGTCCTCTGTATCAGCATCATAGACAGAACTAGTTGAATCTGCTATATCAAATAGCTTCATCTTCGCCCTATCTATACCAACAAAAAAGGTCTTGTTGTTGGTAGGATCGTTATACCTATTCTTCAATTGCTTGATCTTCAATCTGTTTTCTGCTTCCAGTTCCTCGCTAGAAATGAGAGCGAACATAAGGTCAGCAGTAGCAGGAAGTCCGAAAGATTCAGATGTGTCGGTAAGGTCAGGATCGCTAGACCCAAAACCAGAACGAGTAGTTTGAGTAGCACTGACGATTGGTAAATCAAATTCGACAGCAAGACCCCTGAGCTCTTCAGCAATCGCTTTAACATAAGTGTAAGAGTTAACGATGTGACCTTTGTATCTGGAACTAGCACAGATGTTAAGGTAATCAATGAATATTATATCAGGTTTGAATGCTTTTTTCAACTTCAAATCATTAAGCAATGCTTTGAAATGTCCAGCATGTGCAGATGCAGTAGGATATTCTTTAATGATAACCTTACCTTGTGTTTTCTTCGTTAGATCTGTGATCTTAGAATCAAACATAACCTTTGGAAGATCTGTAACATCCTTAATACTAATGTTTAAACAATTAGCATCAAGACGTTCTGCAATCTTTTCCTCAGACATTTCCATTGTAATGTAGAGGACATTCTTACCTTGAAGTAAGCAAGCACTAGCCATGTGACACATGAATAGAGACTTACCAACACCAGTACCAGCAAGTGCTATGTTAAGAGTCTTGTTAGGAAGACCACCCTTAGTGATGTAATTAAACTTCTCCAAGTCGAACGGCATCTTCTCTTCTTCTCTATGATAGAACTCGTATCTAGCATCAGCAGATTCAATGTAATCATGACCAATGTGTTCGTCAAATGAAACACCTAAAGCTTCCTGTAAGATGCTAGGAATAGCATCCTTGGATAACTTCTCATCATTACCATCAGCAATCTGAACAGACTTAAGTAATGCATTATAGATTGCTCTATCCTGACACCACTTCTCAGTGGAATCAACTAGCCACTCATAATCTACATGTTCATCTGTAAGAGAATCTAACTTTACAGATGATTGCTTGTATGTTTCTTCATTAAGATCAGTTCTGTTACCTAGGTCTATCCTAAGAACTTCTTTGGTAGGCATTTTATTATACTTACCAGAGAACTGTAAGATCTCTTCAAATATTATCTTCTCTACTGGGTCTTGAAAGTATTCATCACTAAGATGTGGTACTACCTTTCGATAGTACTGTTCATTACAGAACAAATTACGAAGGATAGTATCTTCAATCCTTTCAGTTGCCATAACTATATTCGGTACGTGCTGCTTCTTCTAGTTTAGCCATTACTTCGTCTGTGAAGTATTTCTCAGGATCACTGAGTATAGACTTAGGGTAAACATTACTACCACCAATGGCGATACGGTTTCCCACCCTCTTAAAGACGTTGTACTTCTCACCAAGTTCAAGGAGTCCATAGTACTTGTCCAGTCCACGTTCATCAAAGTATAGTCTAGTTGCAACTTTAGCACCCTCCTTAGATAGTCGAGATTTCTTTGCTTCACACTTAATGATGTTACCCACCAAGTCTGTGCCTTCCTTCTCTTTTGATTTGGTCAAATATATTATAGTAGATGCAGCATACTTTAGTCCAGCACCACCGCCCATTTCTTTAGTTGGCACATAGGATCCAATCACATCATATGTGTGATTCGTAACAATCATAGGAACTTGTGCCTGTCCTAGTTTCAAGGTCAATACTCTGAAAGCACCCTTGATCAATTGAGATTTGGTCATGTCCCTGACCTGTTTATCATTAGAGATATCTTCCATCTCTTTTGTTGTACTAAGCATACCAAGAGAATCAAGAACAAACATCATTGGTTCTCGTTCTTCTTTTGGTTGCTTCATGTACTTGTCTATAATCCTAACAGCCTGTGTTCTAAAATCTTCTATAGTTGCTACTGGAAAGATATACATTCGTTTAGAATCTATACCTCTAGTCTCAATCATGTCCTTGCTAATAGCAGACTCAGACTCGAAATAAATAACCCCACCGTTATTATGCTGATTAAGAAAGTTACGTACAATACTAAGGGCAAAGAAAGTTTTTCCTGTTGAGGATTCTCCAGCAAGTGCTGTGACTTTATTAGAGGGGATACCACCGAAAAGAGAACCACTAACGACAGCATTGAAAATATAAGAGCCAGTATCGACAAAACTGGATGTATCTCCTGCAGCAACTCCGTCACCGACTCTACTTGCAAACTCATTTCCACTTTCTTTTATAACAGTATCTAAGAAACCCATGCGTCCGTGACCTCACTTTGGTACATTCTAACATAGTCGTGGTCTTTTGACAAGAGCTTAGCATAAGCATCTGCTGTCTCTTTCTCTTCAAATACTTTGATCTGATCTGAATCTAATGCCTCAATCTGGGCATCTTGGTATGTGACTGTCCACACTGTTTTGCTCATGATAGGAAACTCCCTATGGTTACTACTTTTTTACTTGTCCACCCTATACATTCTAGCACATTTTCCAGAGGTTTCAAGAAACTCTTATCAAATTGTTTCCTATGGTCAATGTACCTCTCCACGTTAAACTCCTTTGGAATCTGACTGAAGAAAGATATACAATCTTCTTTCATTGGGTTAGGTGTTTTAAGATAAATGAATTTTATCTTTTCCCCTTCCTGTATGAGGGGATACTTGTTGTTAATTTTGTTCTTGTTTACATAATAGTTGTACAATAATGCTCCTCTTACATGGATGGGTGTTCCCTTTGAATAGATGGTAGTCCTTGATTGATATTTGCCGAGACCATTGCACCCCCTTGGAAATGCAATGTCTTCATAGGATTGATTCTTTGTCTCTGCTCGGACACCATTGACAAATGAGATAAGTTCATCATTTGTTTTGCTGATAATAATCTTAAAAGCTGCATACAATTTATCCCTGAAATACTGAGGTGTTGATGACCTCGCTGTTTCTAGTCCCATGATTTTCATCTTGGGTTCGCTATATCTAACTCCTTCCGAGTCCCATACGTTCAATATGTATCTCTTCTTAGCAGTCCATATACCACGGTCAGCAATGTTCTCTCTCTTCATTATCATTTTCTGTTCATACGCCGAGACATACGAAGCCAGTTCCTGGTAAGACTTCTCGATAAACGGCTCGAGCTGATCTTTACAGATCTTGTCCAGTAAGTCCACAATCTTAATCTTATTATCAGACTTATCAGCAAAAAATTTATTAACAAGAGGTCCGAGATTAAGATATATTGAGTCGGTGTCAGATGCAATTACGTAATCAACCTTTTCTGTATCGAGTAGTCTATTTAGATATAAATTGATCTTGTTCTCTATCCAACGAATAGATACTTGACCAGAAAGGGTAATGGCTTCGGCATTAGCGAGCTTATAATACCTGAAGTGCTCATTGCCGATAGCACCATAAGCACTGTTAAGTGAGATCTTCTTCGCCATCTGAATGTTATTACATCTGGCGATCTCCTTTGTGAGTTCAATTGATGGTTTCTTTTCATATGATTTCTTTGCTTCAATCATCTTCTTCTTGAAGATAACTCTTTCACTGTACATCTTATCCATAAGTTCTGGTAAGAACCCACGTACATCCTTCCTGTACTGTGCTCCATTAGCACACACAGAATACTCACCATCTATTTCTACCTCCTGTCTGAGGATTCCTTCAACAGTTGCACTGGAATGTCTAGTCTCCCTGATTGTCTCTGGGGAGATATTATATTGCATAATAAGATGAGGGTACAGGCTATTGAGGTCAAAATTAACAACCCAATCATAGCGTCCTGGTTTCGGTTCCTTAACATAAGCACCTGCGTATTTTTCTGATTTTGTAGCACTTTCTTTCTTAGGTGGAATTGCTATCTTCCTCTTAAGAAGTTCAACATAGATGTAGTTATCCCACATCCTAACCTGAGAAAATACATCCTCATAGTTTACCTTAGCATCATAAGCCATAGTGAATGCTAGGTCAAGTAGTTTCATCTTGTCGTCAAGTTTATCAACTAACCTAACGTCATGGATATTATACTCAATAAACTTCTGCCAATCATTAGCATAGAACTCTTTGAATGTATCATACTCAGAGTGATCTAACTTCCTCTCATTAAGTTCAACCATACAAATATGATCTAACCTATAAGACTCTTGGTTGGTGTAAGTGAATTTACGATAGAGTTCAAGATAATCTAATATTGATATACCACGTAGGTCACAAGCAATCTGCTTACGACCTTTAATGTAAATCTCACGTGTAGAAATCAAACCCCAAGGACTAAGGTAACGAGTATACTTACCACCCAATACCCTATTGAATCTATTAACGATGTAAGGGATATCAAATAACTGTACGTTCCAACCAGTAATAACATCAGGGGTATTGGTCATCCAGTACTCCAAGAATGCTTTAAGCAAAGCCTCCTCTGTTTGGAAGTGCATGTAATCCACTTCATCATCAGTGTTATTAAATGCCTTAGCACCAAACACTGTGATCCTATTAGTCTTAGAATCCTTAAGACTGATAGCAAGTATTTGCTGATCTGCTGATTCTATATCAGGAAACCCATTCTCAGCAGCAGTCTCAATATCAATATTAAATACCCTAATGGTCTTAGGATCAAATTTAATTTGGTCATCAGTATATTCCTCTGAGATATACTGATAGAGATATTTGGTGTTACCATATACCTCAGTTTCACAATCACGATACCTTTGAACAGTTTCCTTAGCAGAGTTAATTGACCCCTGTTTCATGGGGGCAACGCACTTGCCTTCTAAGGTACGCCACTCAGAAAAATTAGAGGTGGGTAGATATAAAGTAGGATTAAATGAAATCCTATCCTTAAATGCTACACCACCTTCATATCCTCTAACATAGATTCTGTTACCTGCTTGTTCTACGTTCGTGTAAAATTTCATTCGGTAAGTAGTTCTTTTGCCTCTGCTGTATTTAAAACATCATCAGTAGGGTTTACCATCACTATTATATCAGTAGATCTAACAACTAGTTGATAGTCTGCTGAATGTTCTGGCCACCTCTTACCATCTAATGTGATGGGGTCTTCCAGAATACAATCTGGTTGACCATATTCTGCATCCTCTATCTCTTGCACATCAGCAAGAATCCAAGGTTCATTATTCAGTCGTAGTAGTTTCTTCATTGGGTTCTTCTGGTGGTGTAGTATCTATGGTTACCTTTTGTTCGTAAGCATCAACAACTGCTTTCTTAACATTACTAATAGTACCAACTAAATCAAAACCCACATTGAACCCTGTATCATCTGAAAACGGATTCCACTTCTTGAAGGTAATGTTATATCCATCTTCACTCTCGTTGACAACGTGAAGAGAATATGGATTCTGAAAGGATAAACAAACTGGACGTTCACCCTTTTCCTTAGCTTCTTCGGAAGCAAAGACCTCATGTACATCTGCAATGACTTGTTCATCGCTGTACTTCATTCTGCAAACTTGGATCGTCATAGTATAATAGTTCTAAGGTTTCCTCATCGAATTCTTCTTTTTCTGTGTCGAATTCTTCTTTAAATATTTTCTCAACATCCTGTCTAACATCACTAACGCTTATAATGCAATTAGGATTTATTTTAAATTGTTGAGTCTTGGCAAATGGATTCCAAGGTGTAAATACAACTCTGAATTCTGGTTCATTGGTTTGTTCAACCATCTGAGATGGTACAGATCTACTCATGGAGACTAACTGTGGATTACGTAGGATGTATCCACAGACAATATCAGGACTATGCCTGAATCTAGCTTCATAAAGATCAGTAACTATCCTCTCTCCATCAAAGAGGGTTACAAGTTTAATACTCATAAGCATTTCATCATACAGACATTATAAAAGGGAACCCGACAAAAGTCAAGCTCCCTTGTGCAGTTTGTTATGTGGTCTAGACTCTTGCTTCTAGTTTCTCTCTCTGTGCCTCAGTACCAAACCAGAATTTCTTCTGCTGGTGTTCAGGTAATACCTTCTGAAGGCTTACAGTCAAGAGTCCATCCTTATAATCAACTCCATCCACCTCAATTGAATCACCTAGTTGCCAACTTCTAGTAAAGGATCTTGTTGCTATCCCTTTGTGACTATAAGTTCTATCATCCTCCTCAGTGGATGCTTTAACAGTTAGGATGTTTTGTTCTGTTGTGACTTCAATATCTTCTCTTGAAAATCCAGCAAGAGCAACCTCCAATGAGGTTCTACCATCAGATCCCCGAACAATGTTGTAAGGTGGATAACTGATTGATGATCCTGAGAGAGATTCGAGTCTGTGGAATGTATCATCTAGTCCCATTGAAAATGGTGAGTACTGTTCAAAAAATGTCATGGTAGTGTCCTCCTTGAGCGACTTAGTTTACTGTGACCCCGAAGGCATCACACTACTAATTATACACAGAGACACAAAAAACCCAGTGGTAGGAACCGAAGTAAAGAGTTCGGATGGTACTACTGAGGTTTCTTTTTACCTATATTATACTTGGATTCTAATGTCCAGTTAGTCTTATCCTTAAAGGATATAACTTTAATCTGATTCAATGGTGCTAGTTCTCCTAGTGAATCAAAATCAACAACGCTAACTAATCCCCAGTCTGCTAAGAGCTGAGAGATTCTATTTCTTCGCTGCACATCATTCTCTGTGATGTTAGTATGCTTACCATCAAGTGCGAAGAGTTCCTTGAAGTGTACTATGTAATACTTTCCTTGCTTGTGCAAGATGTGACATGATTGATATATCTTCTTCTCTTTCCTAGAAGCTACACCTATCCTTGTTAATGTTTCTCTAACCTTAAGAAAGTCGTCTGGTTCCTTAAGAACCACCTCGACCATATCAGATTGTTTCCATGAAACTTCTGTCTCGCCATTCATTATGTTCCACCTTTATGCAATAATTTTCTTATTTTTTCAAGGTCGCTTTTAGGGAGAATCCTGATAGCTTCTAGAGCTTTGGTATAACTATAACCATAATACTCTTGAACATCTTCAAGATAATCAACAGAACCTTTCTTAGACCAAGGAGAGAATCTCTTCTTGGGTCTCAGACTATTTATAAAGAAATCGTATTGCAAACGCTTTGGTAAGTGATAACTTTTATTCATCTCATTAGCAAACAACACAGTGTCTGTAAAGGATGATAGGCACTTATTAATAATCCAACTAGGATATGAGGATTCCAACTCAGGATCCTGATCCATTAAATTCTTCTTTGATTGGTTAATTGTGTATAACCATTCTCCTAGTTTGGGCTTGCTCATGTGCTAAGTTATTAATTACAATGGGAAGCAGTCTATATTCTGCTCGTTGGATACGATGCTGTAATGTTTCCACCGTATCATCAGGACAAATTGGAACTCTTGACTGTTCTATTATATCACCACCGTCAAGTTCCTCGTTAACATAGTGGACAGTACATCCACTCTCTCTATCACCTGATTCTAATGCTTGTTCTACTGCATGTAAACCCTTGTACTTAGGAAGTAATGATGGGTGTACATTAATGATAGGACATGGGAACTCAGATGGTTTCCTAAGAACTCTCATGTAACCTGCTAATACAACAAGATCAACTCTCCATGCCTCGAAGAGTTGAATCATTTGGTCTTCATCTTTGTGTGCTATCCTACAGTGAGGGATTCCAAACTTTGCTGCTCTCGCTACAGCACCGCACTGCTTAGTATTGTGTATCATCAACACAATCTCATGTTTG
>VTLG01016580.1_pt1 | contig 24181 bp, 35 predicted proteins | sample 4694571 | NCBI WGS metagenome assembly VTLG01 (sample SAMN12604809, study PRJNA352737) | marine metagenome | biome: ENVO:00000447; feature: ENVO:00000209|ENVO:00000569|ENVO:01000036; material: ENVO:00002151; isolation source: viral sequences binned using virsorter ...
AAAAAAAAACTTGCAATATCAAAAAAAGTGTTTAACATAAAAATCAAGGGAAACGACAACCCTTTAAAAAAATGGTGCAAGTGCAGACTTTAAACTGAACCTATCAAGTGCAAATTCACTAGACGATAGATGCGAATATCTAGCCATACGTGGGCAAGACGTGAGCTAACTAGGTGTGCCAATCTAATGGTAACCTTATGACACTACACAAGCGACCAAGTGTAACTTGTGCAAGACGTGAGAAGTGCGACTAGAGAAATCCTAGGGTGGCAACGAGTGCTAGAGGTGCGAGAAAAATTAAAGAGGCTAGTTTTGTGTGTTGTCTAGTCTGCCACGTCTTAATAACCAAGTTGGGTGACGTTCAAAGGTTGAAAAATACTGAGGAAAAATCTACATTACTATACCATACGTAAAAATTTTAAGGGTATAAAACAAGTTTTACTTGGAAAATAAATTTTATTCGTTTAAAAATTATTTTATTATAATCGTATGATGAAGTTTAATATCTAAATAGGGTATGATATCTTTTTATTATACCCTGTTTACCCTGTTATACTAGGGTATAATACCCATTTAACTTTAACTTATATATAAGGAGTATAACTATGTTCGTAATTGCAATCGCTACTAAACCATTAAACGATGGAACTAAAGGCAGAAGGTTTAATGTCTTCAATAAAAAAGGTTTCTTTAGATTAAGAAAAGATAAATCTAGAGGATGGTTTAAAACTGACGAGGGTGCTACATTTAAGCAGTATCACTTTGGCAAGTTTACCATTGCTTTTGAAAAGGCAATGCCTTTGAAACCACTAAACCACTTTGCAGGATAATTACGTCTTGACATAGGGACAATACATCTGTATTGTACCCTAATATAACAGGAGAGTATGATATGAAAAAACCAACAGGATATGTAATCTACAAGGGTGCTAGTCTTATTGATGGTAAACCTATTGTTGTTATCGCTAACATTTCAAGTGTAAATGCTAAGACAGGTAATGCAATACAAACGACCATTTTACGTGATGACATTGACCCTTTACTTGCTAACAAGACAGGTGAGGACTATTCTATATGTGGGACTTGTCCACATAGAGGAACACCAAGTGATGATCCTAACAGAAAAACTGCGACTAATCGCACTTGTTATGTCAATCTAGGGCAAGGTGTATTACAAGTTTATAAATCGTATAAAAAGGGTAACTATCCTATGCTTACAGGTCATAAAGCATTACAAGAGTTAGGCAAGGATAGGGTAGTTAGATTAGGAACATATGGCGATCCATCAATAGTTCCAAGTTATATTTGGGATAGTCTTATCTCACAATGTGAAAAGTGGCTTGGATACTCTCATCAAAGTAGCGTTAAAGGTGTGGACTATAGACCTGACATTTTCATGAGAAGTGCAGACACACTTGAAGAGGCTCAACAATCATGGGCAAAAGGCGAGAGAACCTTTAGAATAATAAACCATACAAGAGAGATAGTAAAAGGTAAAGAGATACTTTGTCCAAGTCCTAGAGTGCATTGTGTTGATTGTGGTTTATGTGGTGGGTCTAAGATAAAAGCTAAGAACATTACAATCGTAGTGCATGGTAATGGTAAGAATAACTTTAACAAAAGAGAGGTAGCATAATGAAATATAAAACTCAAACAGAACAAAGAATAGATTGTTTAGCACATGATATTTCTTTTACACAAGGGCAGATAAATATCCTAGATAAATTGTTAAAACAATTAGGAACACAAAAAATTTATCTTCATGAACGTAAAGTTAAACTAGAAAATAATCTTATGCTAGAACAAGGTTACAAAGAAAGTGAAGACTTCTTGGTAATGGAAGAGGAAAACAATATAAAATTAATAAAAGATAGGGGATAATGTATATGAGGTATGAGATAGTTTTAACTGTGGCATTGTTTCAATTTCTTATGATATTTCCTATAAGTTTTTACTTATTATCTATAAACTTTGTGGGATTATTTTTTATTCTATTCATGGCAAGTGGGTTGTTTACAGTAATAACTTTATACTATCCACTAATAACTATTAACAACAAGTAAAGGGAGAAAATAATATGCAAGAATATAAATTTAAAATTACTATTGATGGTGTAGATGGTACATTATACTACTCAATAGATGCAGAAAGTGAACAAGAGGCAAGAGAAACTGTAAATTTCTTTTTACAATCTCAACCTTTTGTGATACAACAAGACTTATGGGATAATAATTAAAGGGGTAATGCATGGAAAAAGTACGAGTATATTGGAACTTACATAAGCACAAGTGGAGTGTGCAAAGTTGCAAGACAGGTTTAGTAACAGATCACAAGCAACACATCACACTACAAGATGCAAAGTTTGTAGTTCGTAAAGGTGGACAAGAACGAGTGAGAAAAGAGGGCAAGAAAAATGTTCATGCCTTTGCAGTAGGATACATTTACGACAAAGGTGGTGTAAGTATAAAAGCAAAGCCTAATGTTGATTGGGATAGAGTAAAGTATAATCCTTATACTGATGATTACTTTATGCACAAGGGCGAAGATCATGACAAGTGGAATGAGATACCAAAAGATTTCGTAGGATATGTTCGTATGGAATCTTTACACCATAAAAATGGAGTAGCACCAAGAGTTTATATTTAACAACAACAACTAGAAAGGAAAAACTATGAAAGCATATTTAATAGATGCCATCAATGAGATGGTAATACAAATAGATTACAAGGGGTATGAACATAAGTGTGAACTTATGAAATGCAACATGGTACAAGTGTTATCTATTGGTGGCAAGAATGATTTATGGATTGATGAAGAGGGTATGCTCAAAGAGTATAATTACTTTTTCAAGTGGGAAGATAAAGAGGGAGAGATGTACTGTCATACTGTAGGTGGCAATGCAATTATCTTGGGAGTAGATGAAGAGGGGGAGTGTGTTGAACCTTTTAACTTGACATTAGAAGAAGTACAATCTAAAGTTACATTCATAGGTAAAAGATATATTGATCATAGTAAATTAAAAATAGAAGTAGAGGAGTGGAAAATATGAAACTAAGACAACATTTAGAATTAGAACCTATCATTACAGGTAAGAAGTTACCATGTGATGTGGAACATTTAGAGCATGAGTATCATTCTAAGTCTAGAGATATCACAACTAACATAGGAGATATGGATTTAATTTATTTTGTTAGAGTATTTAATCAAACTAAATCTGATTATGATGACATGAAAATATCTGTAGACTCTAGTAAACGAGCATATGAAATGCAAAAAGAAAGAATGATAAGACTACAAGAGGAGATAGATGAATTAAAAAATAAAAATGAAACTTTAAATGGAATCGTAGAGGAAAAAGATGAGATACTACACAAGCTATTGAACAGACCTCATTGGACAGAGCCACCTACGAATGGACATAGATATGTATTTAGTGGGATACCTAACGACACAGAGGGTCAAGAAACATTAGATAATATAAAGAAGTACCTTAATAAAGAATCATACACAATAAGAGTGAAAGGGCAACACCTTAAAAAAGAATTGTATGGTCAAGGTAAAGCCTATCATGGTGCTACTTTGGGAGATTCTACACACATGAGAGTTTACATAGATAAAAAGAAAGGAGAAGAGTAATGGCTAAATCAAATATTGTAATTAAAAATATTAAGCTAACTGTAAGTCAAGAGGAGTTGGATCTGATTACAGATGCTTTAAATTCATATATAGAAGATATGGAAACAGGTAATGATGAATTATCTTTACGTACTATAGATGTAGGAAGAATAACTTTCTACAAAGTAGACAAAGGTCTTTGTCCTTATCAAAGAAAATGGTACATAAAATATAATAGATTAGCAACTCAGTTGAATAGACTTAATAATAAATTAACTTGTATGGATAAGTTACATTGGAGAGGCACACATCAAATGTTGAGGGCAAGATGATGCAAGATTATAATAGTTACGAATGGAAAATAGGAACTGAAGTAATAGGAAAGTCAAAAGACATTGATGTTACTTGTGTGGGTGCAATACATAATATAATTGAACATGATGGTAATATATATTATGCAGTTTGTAGTAGTTTGTTTTTATCTGAAGAATTAAAGAGGTTTTAATGACTTGGGTATTGTATGTCATGATAATGACAGAGGCTAGGACATTACAAGGGATATTATCCCAACATTATTTTAAGACAGAACAAGAATGTAATCAATTTTATCTTGACAATAAAAAAGATTTAGATAATAGTGTATATGAATTAATTCAACCTAGACTAACTAAATCTGAAATAATTCATGTTGGTTGTATGCCAATTAGAAAGGAGATTAAATAATGTTAGTAAAAGAACTAAAAAGATTATTATCTAAACAAGATGATAACAACGAAGTTATATTTTACAATTTAGAAAATCATAATCTTGAACAGTACAATCTTGAATCTATTGTAGATGCAGATGGTAGATGTGAGATAACAACAACAAAAGAGGAGATAGATATATGAATGTATTAAGTTTATTTGATGGTATGTCTTGTGGGCAACTTGCCTTAGAACGTGCCAATGTATCTGTAGATAATTATTTTGCTTGTGAGATAGACAAGTATGCCATACAGATAGCTAACAAAAACTTCCCTAACACGATACAGTTAGGAGATGTACGAGATATTATAACGTCAAGTTCTAAATCTAAGTATGCTCCAACATTTTATGAGGGAGATATAGATTTACTTCTCTGTGGCTCACCATGTCAAGGATTTTCTTTTGCAGGAAAACAGTTGGCATTTGATGACCCACGTTCTAAGTTATTCTTTGAGTTCATAAGAATTATGAATGACTTAAAACCAAGATACGTATTGCTTGAGAATGTACGAATGAAGAAAGAGTTTGAAGATGTGATTACAGAACACATGGGATTCCCACCACAGTTACGAAACTCAAGTGTAGCATCTGCACAAAACAGATGGAGAAACTATTGGTTTGGTGTGCTAATCAATGGCAAGTATGAACAGATAATCATACCACCTATGGAAGACAAAGGTTTGGTACTTAAAGATATATTACAAACTGATCATGACGAGCCACCTGTTCCTATCAATGAACGTAATGCTAGACATCACAAGAACCCTAATCAAAAGGCATTGTGTACAACTGCTACAATGTACAAGGGAGCAGGAAATAATGGTATGACTATCGTTGATAGACTTATGCCTGTAGGAGAGGCAGAAGAGTATGCACATTACAACTACAGAGCAACTAAAGAAGTATATCACATGGATGGTAAAGCACCTACGTTACTCACTATGCAAGGTGGTAACAGAGAGCCAAAGGTTGCAACCTATTCACCTAAAGGTGGTAGGATTGTTAATCGTAGGCTAGATGCTAATGGTGTACGCAAAGACTATCAAATGGATTTACCTTTAGAACCACAAGTAGAGATACGTAGTGATAATAAAACTAATTGTTTAACTACTGTACAAAAAGATAATGTTGTGGTACAAGGTATGACATGGAGAAAGTTAACACCTATAGAATGTGAGAGATTACAAACACTACCTGACAATTACACAGAAGGTGTATCAAAGACACAAAGATACAAGATGATTGGTAATGGATGGACAGTTGATGTGATTGCACATATACTAGGAGAAATGTTATTACCTAAAAAGATAGCATCTAACAATTATGAAAAAGGATATTTTGTTTATAACTAAGAAAGGAGAAAAATATGTGGGGTAGAATAATAGATTGGTTAAATATAGATTTTAACAAGAGATATGGAGAGGGTACGAAGTATGACCTTGACTATGGTAAACTTGTTATCATAGGACTATGTATCTACATAGCTATAAAGGTATCGTGATGTCTAAAAAACAATACCACGATTGGGTAAAAGCGTCTGACGATTCATTCAACAAGACATTAAAATTAATAATAATAATATTGTATGCATATGCAATATTTGAAGTAGCAAAGGAGTTGTTGTCATGAACTTAATAGAATTGGAAAAGCAAATTAAAGAGTGTAAAATCATAGAAAATTTTAAAGATGGTATTACAGATGGTTTGCTTCATGGAGAACGAGATGAAAAAAAATCACATCACTATTACAATCAAGGCTATGACTTTGGAATTACTTTATATGGTGATTTTTTAGATATTATTGCAAATGGATTAGAAAAAAAGAATAGGAGAATAGCGAATGAAAAGATTAATTTATAATACATGGGATTCCATCATGAACTATGAACACAATCCCTTGCGACATATACCTGACCTAAATACTAGGCATATGATTATGCAAGTGTTAGCATGGATGTGGTGCATTGCATTCTCTATGTACTTTGGTAGTATGTGGATGTTTGGGATAACTGCGATTGCCCACGTATTTATCTTGGCTGCTATTGTTTTAACTGTAGCTACGTTTGAAACTGCTAAAAGAAAACCTACATTCTTTTTGAAGAAAGGTTATCACACACCTAGCAGAAGTAGATATATGTATTACAATGGTAAAAGATTTAAGTATGACCCAAATGATGTAGGAGGTGAACATGAATAACGATGAATTAATATGGTTTATATTAGGTATGTGTTGTATGGCATTCATACTAGGATTTATGGGAGTAGGTTTGTGAATATAAAAAAGATAAACCCTATCGCTAGGGCATTTGCTTACCTTAGAAAAAGAACACAAGTTGTTCCACCTAAAAAGGGTAAGGGTTCATACAATAGAAAGAAAGAGAAGAAAGATGAAAGATAAAGGTTACGAAATGTTTTTAGAAATAGTAGACAGAGAGCATGAGAGTTTAGTTCCTGATAATACTATACCTACATTTAATATATGGGATATGAGAAAGGATGATAATGAATCTTTTAGAATTAAAAGAGAAGTACCTAGAGTCACAAGACTTCAAACTACTCGCAAATAAAACACAGAAAGATTATGTTTATTTTTTAAACGTGATGTTATTTACTTCTGTTAATGGAAGACAAATATCTAAGTCAAGAGTGTCTACCTTTACAGGTGTAAAAGCTAGAAGAGCATACGAACATTGGCTCAAGAGAGGTATATCTTTTGCCAATCACATTTGTTCTGTGTCCAAGAAAATGTATTCCTATGCAAATGAAATGGGATATGCAGAAACAAATCCTTTCAAAACATTTAAATGTAAAACGACACACAATAGAAAGGTAACTTGGACACGAGAACAAGTGAAAACATTTTTAGATCATTGTTATTTATCCTTTGAATACAGGAACTTAGGACTAATAGTTCAGATGGCATATGAATGGTGTCAACGAGTTGGTGACATGAGAATGTTAAAGTTTGATAACATAAATTTTGATACAGGTGTATTGAATCTAGAGCAATCTAAACGTAGAGCATTAGTTCATCTACCTGTAAGTGATAATCTTTTGGAGATGTTACGTCAACAGAAAGAAGAGTTTGGATTTCAAGATTGGGTAGCACCTTATCCTTTTGCTAGAGGTAAATCATACGAGCCATACACTTTGCATAGACTATCTAAGGTAGCACGTAGAGTGTTGAATCAATGTGGATTACCTAATGAGTTAAGGATAGCAGACCTAAGACGCACAGGCACAACAGAAATGGTAGAGGCAGGAGTGTCTATGGCACAGATTATGTCTGTCACAGGGCATTCTACACCCAATAGTGTTAAACCTTACATGAAAAATACTTATGCCTCTGCAGAAAATGCCTTGACAAAAAGAGAAATCTATGTTAAAAGCACTAAGGATGTGCCACGATGAACAGTATAATAAATTACATATCAGATGACATTGCAAATGGAGAAACTAAAAGAATGGATTGTCCTAACTGCAATGGCTACAAAACTTTTACAGTAACAAATAATATGGGCAAGTTGATATGGAACTGTTACAAAGCATCATGCAATGTATCAGGTTCAAAGAAAACTAGATTATCAGTTGCCGATATCATTAACCACTTTCAAGATAACAAAGAGGCACAAGAAAAATTTGAGATGCCTGAGTCAGTTGTGTTTCACATGGACAGACCTGAGGTAAAAAGTTTTGCATATGAATATGGATTAGATTATGAAAGGATTCCCTTGTACTTTGATGTTAAAGACAAGAGGATAGTGTTTCCTATCAAGCACAGAGGTCTGATAGTTGATGCAGTTGGGAGATCAACAAGCATTTTTGTCAGACCAAAGTGGAAAAGATATGGAAACAGTAACGTACCTTTTGCTTATGGCAAGGGTGACGTTGCAGTAATTGTTGAGGATTGCGTAAGTGCCTCTGTGTTGGATAGTGAGGGGTGTGTTGGGGTTGCTTTGTTAGGAACATCTTTATCACAACATCACAAAGAGTATCTGAAACAATTCTCAACAGTTATAATTGCTTTAGACCCTGATGCTAGTAATAAGTCTTTTGCTATGGCAAAGGAACTTAGAGGTTGTGTTAATAAAGTTTTAGTGCTAAGATTAGAAGACGATCTAAAATATAAAAAAGAAAATGATATAATTAAACTGAAGGAGTTAATACATGGAACTATCACTACTTAAAACTTTAATGAATAAAGACTTCTATGATGATCACAAGGGTGCTAAGTGTCCTGAGAGATTGTTCAGTAAAGATATGAGGATTATTAAAAAGACTATTGACAAAGCAATGACACAGTATGACAGAACTGTAACCTCTGATGAGATACAGGCTTTGTTCTTGGCTTCTAATCCTAATCTAACTACTGCACAGAAACAAGCATATGAGTCTGCATTTATTAATTTAAAAAAGGAGAATGAACTTGGTAAAGATATTGCACAAGAAGTATTATCAAAACTGTTTCAACAAGTTGTGGGTGAGGATATTGCTAATATTGGTTTTGACTATGTTAATGGTACTCAATCCACACTTGAGCCTTTGAGAAACATACTTGATTCTTATGGAGATGATTTCATTCCTAATTTAAATATTGATTGGGAAGATATTAGTTTAGAATCATTGATGAAAGCTAATGATTTAGCTACAAGATGGACATTTAATATACCCTCTCTAATCCACAAATTAGAGGGTGTGAACTCAGGTCATCTGATTGAGGTAGGTGCAAGACCTAACACAGGTAAAACTAGCTTCCATGCCTCTCTAATCGCTTCCCCATCAGGGTTTGCAAGTCAAGGTGCTAGATGTATTGTACTTTGTAATGAAGAAGAGGCTAAAAGAGTGGGTGCTAGATACTTAACTGCATCTACAGGTATGGATATGCATGAGATAAAAAATAACCCTAGTCAAGCTAGAGATTTGTGGAAGAAAGTTGAGAATAATGTGTCTCTCAAAGATGCTACAAATAAAGATATGAATTGGGTAGAGAGTGTGTGCAAAGCATATAAGCCTGATGTTCTTGTATTAGATATGGGAGATAAGTTTGCTACGACACAAGGATTTGCTAGGACAGATGAAGCATTGAAAGCTAATGCTATCCATGCTCGTCAGATTGGTAAAGCATACAACTGTGCAGTCTTTTATATGTCACAGTTATCTGCAGAGGCAGAAGGTAAAGTTATATTGAACCAAGCCATGATGGAAGGCTCACGTACAGGTAAAGCAGCAGAGGCAGATGTTATGATTCTTATAGCTAAGAACCCTGCAGTTGAAGGACAAGAGAGTGAAGATTCAGTCAGACATCTTAACATTGTAAAGAATAAAATTACAGGTTGGCATGGTAAGATTGTATGTGAATTAGATTATAAACTTGCGAGGTATCAAGCATGACACAACAAGAATTGTTTGAAATAGAACTAAGTCATATAGATGGTGAAACTAAAACTTGTAGCAAGTGTGAAAGAAGATTACCTTTATCTAGTTTTAGTGTATCTTCAGGTGCTAACTTTCTCAGACCTGAGTGTAAGAAATGTAATAACGATTTAAGTAAAGTTAGAAACAGATTGCGACACAAGTATGGTATGCCTGATAAGAATTATCAATGTCCAATATGTAAAAAAGATGAGACAGAGGTGGCAGGAAAAGGTGGACAAAGAAATGGTGCTTGGGTCATAGATCATTGCCATGAATCAGAAACATTTAGAGGATGGCTATGTCATAGTTGTAATCGTTCTTTAGGTGGTTTCTTTGATAGTGTTGAATTTTTAAAAAGAGCTATAATATATTTAGAAAATCATAAGGAGAAAATAAATGAAACTAATACTTGATGTAGAGAATACAGTAACCAAAAAGAATGGCAAGATGCACCTTGATCCTTTTGAACCTACTAATAAATTAGTTATGGTAGGTATTAGAGATGATCATGCTAATACATATATCTATGATATGGCAGAAAGCTCATCTAATATACAAGAGATGTTGGACAAAGCTACAGTTTTAATAGGACATAATATAGCCTACGATTTGATGTGGTTGTGGGAGTGTGGGTTTAAATATGATGGTGTGGTATTTGATACCATGTTAGCAGAATATATAATGCAGAGAGGAGTCAAAGAACCTCTATCTCTTGAGGCTTGTGCAGAGAGATATAAATTAGAAACTCAAAAGCAAGACACGTTGAAGAAATATTTTGCAGAGGGTAAGGGTGTTGATGAAATACCAAAAGATGAATTAGCAGAATACTTAACTGCAGATTTAAAAGCTACACAAGAACTATGCAATGTGCAATATAAGAAATTAAATACACAAGAGTATGCAGGACTTATGGAGTCAGTTATACTTACAAATAAAGTAGCAGTCACATTAGCCAAGATATATCGTAATGGATTTAAAGTAGATCAAGATAAGTTACGAGAGGTTAAAGAAGAATTTGAGCAAGAGAAGTTAGAGATTGAAGAACGTTTAACTAAACAAGTGAAAGAACTTATGGGTGATACACCTATTAATTTGAACAGTCCTGAACAAATGTCTTGGGTTATCTATAGTAGAAAACCTAAAGATAAAGCTCTATGGGGTAACTCTTTTCATCCTAATATGTTACCCAAGCATTTTAAAAACGCAATAGCATATAACTCTACTGTCTTGTATAAAACAGAAGCTATGCAATGTTTAAATTGTAGAGGCACAGGACAGGTCAGAAAGATTAAAAAGAATGGACAACCTTTTGCCAAGCCTAGCACTTGTTCCCATTGTGGTGGACAAGGATATAAATTTATTCCTACTAAACACATTGCAGGATTAAAATTTTCTGCACCTAATTCAAAGTGGGTTAGTGCTCATGGATTTACAGTTAGTAAAACTAATTTAGATACACTTTACAATGTGGCAAAAGATAGACACATGACACAGGCTATGTCTTTCTTAAAAGATATACAAAGACTATCTGCATTAGACACGTACTTGTCTTCTTTTGTTGAGGGCATAGAGGGATATGTAAAACCTGATGGATTACTTCATGTAAGGTTGTTGCAACATAGAACTGCCACAGGTAGATTTAGTGGAGCAGACCCTAATATGCAGAATATGCCTAGAGGTGGTACATTTCCTGTAAAAAAAGTATTTGTTTCTCGTTGGGAAGATGGAGAGATATTAGAGGCAGACTTTGCTCAGTTAGAATTTAGAACTGCAGCTTTTCTGTCACAAGATAAAATAGCAATGAAGGAGATTGAAGATGGATTTGATGTGCATAGTTATACTGCTCGTGTTATTAGTGATGCAGGTGAGCCTACTACTCGTCAAGAGGCGAAAGCACACACGTTTGCTCCGTTATATGGAGCAACAGGCTTTGGCAGATCGTCTGCACAGGCAACGTACTATAAACACTTCACAGAAAAATACAAGGAAGTCAACTTATGGCACACCAGATTGGCTCAAGAAGCTCTGAATACACGTAAGATAAAGACACCATCAGGTAGAGAGTTTGCATTTAGTAATGTGCAAAGATATGGCAATGGTAAGGTATCACACTTTACACAGATAAAAAATTATCCTGTACAAAGTTTTGCTACTGCAGATATAGTGCCTGTCATACTTATTGAAATAGAAAAGAGATTAAAAGATTTACAATCTTGTATTGTGAATACTGTTCATGATTCAATAGTCATTGATATACATCCTGATGAAAAACAGAGGGTGGTATTTATGTTGAAGACTGTTAATGCTAACATGAAACAGATAATAGATAGTCAGTTCAGTATTGATTTTAATGTGCCATTAACATTAGATATGAAAATAGGTAAAAATTGGCTTGACACAAAAGACATAATATGATATAACAAATAATCTTTAAGAAAGGAAGGTAAAATTATGAATGATATTGTTACTATCAATACAGATAATTATTCTGCAATGGCTAAAGCTATGGGTATAGCAGGAGAATCATCTGATAAAAAGTCTAGCACTCTAGCTAGATTAAAACTACAACATAAACCAATCATGGGAGAGAAGCAGGTTGGTGATGAAGTAGAGACTGTAGTAAAAATAAAGGCAGGTTCTTATAAGTTAGATGTACCTGATGATACTGCATACTATGGTGAAGAGGTAACTATCAGACCTTTTATGCAACGTTTTATGTATAAGAAGTTTGTAAAGAACCCTAATGCAAAGCAAGGTGAGCCTCAGGGTACATATCATAAGACTATCATGGCAGATAATCTTAATGTAGATTTAAAAGACACACAAGGCACATTTAATTGTGGTAAACCTAGTGGATATATCAAAGACTTTAAATCTTTATCTGCAGATATGCAGACTCTTATTAAGCAAATAAAAAGAGTCAGAGTTATCTTTGGATTAATTTCTATTAAGAATGTTAAGACAGAGATAGATGGCAATCTTGATGACGTAACTAATGTTCCTTTTATTTGGGAGATAGATAATCGTGAAGCATTTAAGATTGTAGGTAGTCCATTTACAGAACTATCTAAGGCTAGGAAGTTGCCTGTACAACATACAATAACTGCAGTAGGTGATGCTAGAAGCATACCTAATGGAGAAAAGTTTTATGTTCCAAAGGTAGCTATGGATATGACTAAGAGTTTGAGTGTATCAGAAGATGATCAAAAAACTTTTAGTGACTTCATCTCTTGGATTGAGAATCATAATGCTTATATATTAAGTAAGTGGGATGAGAATGTTAATTCAAGTCTATCACCTGATGATGCAGAAACAGTTGATTCGTTTGTGCAGATTGATGATAAAGAAGTAGTATAATGAAAAGTAATAACCCCTTCAAGGTACATAATATAAATTACTTGTCTCCAAGTAGTATCAACACATACATTAATGATATGTCATTGTGGGTAGCAAGGTATCTATTTGGAATTAAATCTTCAAGTGGTGCTAGTGCAGTAAGGGGTATTGCTACTGAGTTTGTACTAGCCGACAAATATGAAAAAGGATTCTTTGACTTTAATCTTTTGGATGTTAAGTTTATGTCTCTTTGTGCAGATTCTCTGATAGATTTAGGAGATATTAAAACTGCAAAAGAAAAAAAGTTATTGAATGACTTTGGCAATATCATTGACAAGAACTTTAACTATGATAATCTTGAGGACTATCAAGAAAAAGTTGAAGTACAGTTTGATGATATGCCTGTACCTGTCATAGGATATATTGACTTCAGGTTTAAGGATAAGATTGTAGATTTAAAAACGTCTACAAGAATGCCCACTAAACCAACTGAGGCACAGAAAAGACAGATGGCTTTATATTCTATGGCATATCCAAAGAGTAGTGTAGATTTATTCTTCGCTACTCCTAAGGATAGTAAGGTCTTTACTTTAAAAGACTTATCTGTTTACAAGAAACAACTTCAAAAGGTTGCTCTTGGTATACAGAAATTTTTGTCTATCAGTGATGATAAGCATGAGTTAGCTTCACTTGTCTACCCTAATTATGATTCTTGGTTGTGGTCAGGAGAGATAAAAGATGAAGCAAAAAAAATATGGAGTGTAAAGTAATGTCAGAAAAAAAACTTGACGAACTAAAGGCTAACATTGAGAATATGGAAAAAGAGTTAGCTGAAGCCAAAACTGCCTATCGTGAAATGAGAACGAAAGGTTTAAAAGATGCTATGGAAGCTAAGAAGTTAGCAGACGAAGCAGTAAAAGAAGAGCTAAAAGCATTGGGTTATACCTATAATACTAGCTCATCTTATAAAGAGTGGAGTCCATTTACAGGTTGGAGAACCTTCCTATAGATGTCTCCTCATCAAGCACGTAGGAATGCTATCAAGCATGGGTATAGGAGTGGGTTAGAACATAAGATTTCTTTATACCTAAAAGAAAATAAGTGTAAGTTTACTTATGAAGCAATTAAGATAGAGTGGGAAGACTTAGCTTATCGTACCTATACCCCTGACTTCGTGTTAAACAATGGGATAATAATAGAAACTAAAGGTAGATTTTTAGCATCAGATAGACGTAAACATCTAGCCATAAAGAAACAACACCCCTACTTAGATATTAGATTTGTGTTTGAAAATAGTAGGAATAAACTACGTAAAGGAGCAAAGTCTAACTATGCAGAGTGGTGTATTAAATATGGATTCCGTTATTATGATAGAATAATACCTGAGGATTGGATAAAAGAAAAGGGTAAAAATAAGTATCCTAAATTTATAAAATTTTCAGGTGCAAAAATTAGGAGAAAAAAATAATGATAAAGAATAATGATGTTTGTATTATACTAAAACCTTTTATGGATAATAAAAAGTGGACAGGAGATGTGTCTGTTTCATTAGTATCTTCCAATGGAATGACTCTTGATAAAGAGGATCAAGTAGATTTATTAAAACTTGCTAGAAGAATTTGTGCATTAGTTCCTATGATGTCAGAAGATTCAAAGTTAGAACAAGCAGCAGAGATGATAGCAAGAGAGCATATGCCTATTGATGTATTACTTACTGATGATATTAAAACAGATGACAATGTTATTTCTATTGACTTTAGTAAGAAATAGGTGTATAGTATGGGTATGTATAGAGAATCAATTAGAAATAAATTTAAGGAGGTAGGTGACATGGTTAGAAGACAAGCACAAGATCAATCTGATCACAAAGAAATTATGGACATGGTTAATCACCCACCACATTATAATAAGAATGGGATAGAAACTATTGATGCCATTAAAGCTATGACAGATGATGGATATGAGTATTATTTACAAGGTAATATTATGAAGTATCTATGGAGATACAGATACAAGAATGGTATAGAAGATTTAAAAAAAGCACAATGGTATCTCAATGAGTTGATTGATGAGTTAGATGATGATGATAAGAGTTAAAGTTAATATAACATTACAAGTAGACCCTGAGGATTATCCTGTTCCTGCAGATGGCAAGGTTGACGAAGATATACAGGATTATATTAAAGATTCTTTGCATGACTTAGAGGGTGTAAAGATTACACATATGAAAACATTTAGTGAGGAGAGAACATGAATAATTATTTACCAACTGATTATCAGAACTTTATTGCTCTTTCTAGGTATGCAAGATGGAAAGACGATGAGCAGAGAAGAGAGACATGGATAGAAACTGTGGATAGATACTTTAATTATATGGAGAATCATTTAAAAAAGAAACATAACTATACCATAACTAAAGCTCTGAGAGAAAAATTAACGGATTCAATAATATCATTAGGTATTATGCCTAGTATGAGAGCACTTATGACTGCAGGTGTTGCTTTAGATAGATGCCATGTTGCAGGTTACAACTGTAGTTATATACCTGTGGATAGTCCACGTTCATTTGATGAGTGTATGTACATACTTATGTGTGGTACAGGTGTAGGTTTCTCTGTTGAAAGAGAATGTGTTGATAAATTACCTGTAGTTAATGAGCATTTTGAGAAGAGCACTACAGTAATTACTGTTGCAGATAGTAGACCCGGATGGGCAAGAGCTTTACGTGAGTTAATAGCTATGTTATATGTAGGACAGATACCATCTCTTGATGTATCACAGGTTAGACCTGCAGGTGCTAGACTTAAAACTTTTGGTGGCAGAGCATCAGGTCCTCAACCTTTAGTTGATCTATACAATTTTTGTGTAGCTATATTTAAGAAAGCATCAGGTAGAAGATTGTATCCTATTGAGTGTCATGATATTATGTGTAAGATAGGACAGGTTGTAGTTGTAGGTGGTGTTAGACGATCTGCACTTATATCTTTGTCTAATTTAGGTGATGATCAAATGAGACACGCAAAGTCAGGTGAGTGGTATAAGTATGAGAGTCAAAGATCATTGGCTAATAACTCTGTGGCATTTAAAAATAAACCTGAGATGGGTACATTCATGAGAGAATGGACTGCATTGTATGAATCTAAATCAGGAGAACGTGGTATTTTTAATAGAGAATCAGCTATCAAACAAGCATCTAAAAATGGAAGAAGAAAATATGCATTGGTAGAAAACCCTACAGAACCATCTGATTATATACAGTTTGGTTGTAACCCTTGTTCAGAAATTATATTAAGACCTTATCAGTTCTGTAATCTTACAGAGGTTGTATGTAGAGAGGCAGATCATTTAGATATTCTGAAAGAAAAGGTTAGGCTATCTACAATACTTGGTACATTTCAATCTACACTTACAAATTTTAAATATCTTAGGAAAGTGTGGAAAGAAAATACAGAAGAAGAAAGATTATTAGGTGTGTCTTTGACAGGTATATTAGATTGTTATCTTCTTAATAATGGTACGAAAGAATCTATACAAAGAATACTATTAGAACTTAAACAAGTTGCAGTAGAAACTAATAAGAAGATTGCAGAAGATTTAGGTATACCACAGTCAACTGCTATCACTTGTGTAAAACCATCAGGAACTGTATCACAATTAGTAGACAGTGCTAGTGGTATTCATGCAAGACATAGTGATTATTACATTAGAACTGTACGTGGTGATAATAAAGACCCTCTCACTCAGTTTATGAAAGAAGCAGGTATACCTGTAGAGCCTGATGTTATGAAACCTGATAGTGTAGCAATATTTAGCTTCCCTATGAAATCACCTACAGGTGCAATCACAAGAACTGCCATGACTGCAATAGAGCAGTTAGACTATTGGCTTATGTTTCAAAGATATTGGTGTGAACACAAACCATCTGTGACTGTTTCTGTTAAAGAAAATGAATGGATGGAAGTAGGTGCATGGGTATACAAAAACTTTGACGAAGTATCAGGTGTGTCTTTTTTACCCTTTGATGAGCATACATATAAACAAGCTCCTTATCAAGACATAGATGAGAATGAATACAATGAACTTATGAAAACTATGCCTAAGTCTATTGATTGGAGTAAGCTACAAGACTTTGAGAAAGAAGATACGACAAGTGGTAGTAAAGAATTAGCCTGTACTGCAGGTGTTTGTGAAGTTGTTGACATTGAAGCTAGTTAATGCTATAGTGTTAATACCAATACTCAGTTATCTGTTTACATTAGTGTTCTCAGGTTTCGTGGGTAGTGAAGCTCTTGAGGGTAGCATGATTGAAGAATACTTTATTTGTGTTGCCCTCTTAACTATAATTTTTATTGGGAAGGAGATATTAAATGAGAGATATAATGTTAAATGCATTAAAATCCTACTACGTAGGAAACATAAATAGACACATAGCTAACGTGGAAGTTTATTTAAGAATGACTGTAGGTATAGGAGAGCACTCTGATATACAAGAAACTATTGATAAAGAGATAGAAAAGATTGCTCAATTTGATGACAGACTAGGAATGGTAATTAAATATTTTGAAAGGAAAGAAGATGAAAAGAAAGAAGAGAAATCCAAATCTAAGTAAATATGATGCACCCCTACGTATTCAGTTTGAACGTGGGGTGAATGCCTTCAAGGGTAATCAGTATATAAGAAATGTTAAAGGTCATAAAATTATAGCGACAGTAAGTCCTTATAATTCTAATACCATGCAACATAGAGAATGGCAGAGAGGTTATAACTTTGCATACTTTAAAAATTTAGAGAAAGTAAAACGTGATGAAGTTAGAAGAAGAAGCACGACTGTTCATGCAGGGTAAGAGTAATACGTTTGATAAAAAGTTAGAAGAGTTAGTAGAAAATACAAGACTGCTAAAAAATTTATCTGAGGTAATTTTAAAAAAGGCAAAAGAATTAAATGTAAAAGATAACACCAAGTGAGACAATTATTTGTTTAAACTAGCACAAATATTTTGGTATACTTTGCATATTGTTACGTGTCTATTTATTATCGTGGGTAATGGTAGGGTGTTGGGGTTGTGGTAATTACCGAGTCATCAATCCACCACGATTTAACTTAGGTGTGATTTCCATTATAAGTTCTTTTATTTGTCTTGGAGAAAGTTTTTCAATGTAACCTGTTTCATTTTTGAAGTCTACTAAATTATCTTTTACTTTATCTAAAGTATTACCCAAATCATTTATAACTTTTTTAGCACTAAAGTCTTTTTCAGCTATACCTTCTGCAATCTGTTCATAAGTAGGTCTCACTCTAGAAACTGCACCTGTTGTAGTTTCAAATTTATTGTCTAATATTCTACTGAGTATTCTCATGTTGCGTTTCTTCTGTCCTTTAGGTAATTGGATAGCTAACTGAGATATTAGACTATTAAACTTCATACCATCCATTATGTTTTGTTGTAAGAATACATCATAACTACCTCTTGCACCATATGTACCTGTGTATTTACCCATATCTATACCTGCATTCATATAGTCTCTTATAGTATTGTAGGCTTTCTGTTGTTCAACTCTATTACCTGTTAATTTTGCTGAATCTATCCCTGCAATTTTCATTTCTATGTCCTTCATTTTATCAAAGGCTTCATTACCTTTAGTAACTCTTTCTAACATTTTAGGATCATCTGTAACTTTTTTAAATGTTTTTAGTTCAGGACTAAACATGGCTACCTCTGCCTCTGTGTGTATGCTTTTTGGTAGCTTAGCTCCTTCTCCTTTAGATGTAACAAACTCACCTTTATATTTATTTAATAGTTGTATTCTAAGTTTAGGGTCATCTTTATACAAATTTACAATCTGTTCGTAATCTTCAGGTGTCATATTTTTAAATTTATTATAAGGTATCTCTGTGTATACTAAATTTTCTATGGTTCTACCCATAGGATCACTACCTACCCCTAGATCACTGAAACCTGCGTACTCACCCGGAGTTGTGAATGCAGGACTACTTGACATGAGAGGATCAAATGAACCTGATACTGCTTTTTCTCCTAGCTCAGAATGTGCTCCTGTTTTTCTAGTAGTGCCCATTCCTACATAAGATGTTTCATCCACAAACTGTGGAAATCTCTCATCTTCAAACTTATCAAATCCTTTTGTTGTAAGTTTATCTATAAATTTTTCATCATAACTTTTTAACTCTTTTATATCTGCTTTATTTTTTTTAGTTAACACATCTTCTATTTCTCTTAAATCTACTAAATTTTTATCACTTTGATTTTTACTTATAGAATAAGACAATAATTGTTTTTCTCCAACCATAGCTCCTTTTTCATTTGCTCTAGGTGTATCTAAAAGTATAATCTCTCTTTCCTCTCCACCACCTACAAATTTAACTTCATTTATATCTACCTCTTTATAAGTTTTTATTTGCTTGTCTTTAGGTGTAATAACTAAACCTGCACCTTCTCCTTGCTCTACGTAATTCTCAACTCTCTCTACTTTAATTTTACCTGAAGGAAATGCTTTCTGTAAATTTGCTTTCATTACTTGATCATAAGATGCATAGTTAGGAGAATTAAATGCTTTGAGTAAAGAACTTCTATCATCTCTAATCATATATTCATTTAGATTGAATCCTATATCTTCGTACTCTAAAAGAGCACCATCGTCTCCCATATTAGTAAATAATCCATTCTTTTGAAAATCAGTTCTATTGTCTACTTCAGCTAACTTTACCACACCTATTGTGTCACCTTCATAATTGTTACGTGCAGCTTTAGCACCTTTCAGATATACCTCTCCTGCTTCTTTGTTTACATCTAATGATATCTCTTGACTATATACTTTAGGAGAACCATTAATATCTTTAGCTATTATAGGAAAACGTAATTTAGTTCCTGCATATTTATCTACTTCATCTGAAGTTTTTTTCATGCCATACGTAGCTATGTCTATGATAGGATTATCATTATTATCAGTAACTAACTCCATAAATATTTTAGAACTATCACCATAAGATTGTGCTAATTCTGTAGCTAAATAATCATTGTCTGCATACATACCTAACTTAGGATTTTTAGTATACTGACCCATAGCAGTGCCATGAAAAACTATTTCTTTTTTAGTAGGATTACTTAATTTTTTAAGCATTTCAGTTTTAGCTTTTCCTGAGTATTGCTCTTTTATTTTTTTTATTTCACTTTGTCTTTTAGTTGAAAAGTTTTTGTTTAACTTATCTCCCATTTCTTTCTTAACAAAATCACTTGTATTAAATAATATCTCTGCACCTTTAGCATTATCTCCTTTTTTAATTGAGTCAATAGCTAATTGTTTTAATGCACTCTTACCTATCCTAGATATGAAACCTATTCCGGGTATCAATCCTAGTGTGATAAGTCCTGAATATGCACTACCTAGACCTAATTTAATTAAATCTCTTTCGCCATAACCTGCTTGAATTAATTCATATGCACGTTCATAATCTTCAGGTGCATCTTTAAATGCTATCACATCTCCTGTTACAGGAGCAACAGATAAACCAAAGTAACCTATATCCTTGATAGTTATAGGCTTTGCTCCTTCTGCTATCATCTGTTCTACTTGAGCAAACTGTTCTGTTTTACCTGCTTCACGTTCTCTTCTCATACGTTCCTGATCGGCAAACATTCTATCAGTTTCAGTTCCTAATTCAAATCCTCTTATAGCCATTAGTCTCTACCCATTAATCCTTTTTTAATTTTACCTTTAGCAGTTCCTTTTCTGCTCAATGCCCATGCTAATATATTTTCACGAGCTTTGGTATTCTTTATTATTAAAGTTAAATCTCTACTATTTTCTACATTTAAACTTTCTATTTCTTTTTCTGTTAAATTTTCTTGTCCATCTATAACAAATGAACCATCACGTAATCCATTTCTAAACTCTGCATTTATAGAATCTTTTTCAGGAGAAGATGTTCTTCTATATTCCATTAGTTGTACTAAACTATATGGTAAACTTTCCTCTTCTTCTTTATTTAATAATCCTTTTTCTCTTTCTAGTTCTACTAAATCTAATGCCTTCTCTTTTGCATTTGGTAATATTCTAGTTCTTAGTTGAGTTACTAAGTAGTTTCTTTTTTCTGCCTTAGATTTTTTACTTGCATATAGAGGATCATCATTAATTATTTGTTGCATTACTACACTTAAATTTCTCACAGTTTCTTCACCACTCAAAACTTCTCTTAATTTTCTATCAATAAATTCATTAGGAAGTTTTTTATAAAAGTCATAGTATTGTAGATTTAAATCTCTCATTTCTTTTTCTAATGTATTTAATCTAGGTCGTTTACCCAAACCAAACATTTGTTTTTCTAATGGATTTAGAGAGATTACATCTCCTGATCTCAATGGATTTCTTAAAGGTGTATCATATTCTGTCGCACCAAAATATCTACCTATAGCAGTGTTAGGTCCTACATCAGGAAAAGCACGAGTACCTCTATTATATAATATTTCAAAAAAACTTATATCTCCTTTTGGGTCTCCTTTTCTAGTTTCAGGCACGTATCTGGAAAATTTGTCAAATTGACTGTAGGCATCTTTTAATACTGCAACAGGTAATGTGTAGGTGTTTACAAGATTAGCTCCAAACTCTGCAAATCCTTTTTCAACAATTCCCTCACCACCTGCAGCTACATCATCAAATAATTTATCAATAACCCAATAACCATAACCTGTTCTAAAAGAAGAACCAAATAAAGATTGCATTGCATCTTGACCATACTGCCTAGGACTATTCATAACCTCAGTCATCTTTTTACCATCTGCACCCCATCTCTCATATAAATCTTGCCATAATCCTGTGGCAGGTGAGTAAAAATTATTTTCAGTTAGCTTTACTTTATTACCTCTTTCATCACTCATTTGATATCTTAACAGTATATCTGTAGCTAACAAATAAGGTGCAAAAGGTCCGTATGTAGGTCTACCATCTACAACTTTTCCTGTGTCATCTTTGAACTCATACCAATATGTTCCTAGTTTACCATCATCATCTATCTGTTCTTTTCTCCAAGCATAAGCAGTAGAAAGCATCATTAGTCCTGTAAGTTGTTTTGCTATTTTTTGTTGATACTCATCTTTAGTCATGTTCTTTATAGCATTTGCATAACCACCCTTGACTCCTATCTTTTCTAAATTTAGTAAGCCAAGTAAAGGAGTGTGCTCATATAAAAATTTCATTTGATTAGCTACAAATCTTGGAAAAGGTAATACAGAAGAAATTATAAAAGGGACATTTCTATGAGCATCTATAGTACCCTTTGCAACTTTACTAAAAAATCCATCACCTTTAAAAGACTTTTGATAAACAAATTCAAGAGCATCTTGCATAGAGCTTTCTAATATATCTTTACTTATTGTATTAAATTTGCCCTGCTTAATAATTTCAATTAAGTCTTGTCCATTATCTGCTAATCTTCTTCTTAATGATGCAGTCAACATTGCCTGTTTAAAAAAGTTATCAGACATTGTATTTAAAAAGTTTGCTTTAGTTCCTATTTTTGCTAAAGCACCACCACCTGTTTGTGATGATAAATCTGCTGCTTCTCTAAATAAAACAGAGGCACTATCAGGCATTGTGGTAGAGAATATATTTCTAACTGCTTGTGCTTCATATGGATTTAACATATATTTTGCTACATCAAATGTACCATCAAAAGGATTTTTTCTTCTTAATACATTATAAAATGAACGTGTTGCTGCATCCACTACAACTCTAAACAAAGCATTACCATTGTTACGCATAGTTGTTGCAGGTTGAGAAGTCATTAATCCTAATCTTAGTCTATCTAAATCTCCTAGTAATCCATTTTCTTTTTTATTCTTTAATACTTCAAGAGCTTTTGCTTTGTCTATTCTTGTCAGACCTCTTTTTTCTAGCTCTTGAATATCATTTAATAGTTTAGTAACTGTAGCTTGAGATGCATTAGGACTTAATTGTTTTTTTAGAAAGCCATGTGTTCCTAATGTTCTACCTGCATCAGATATATCTGCTAAGTATATAAGAGAAAACTGATCGTAAGAAAGATTATGATCCCTTAAAATAGTGCTTAGTTCATTAAACTTTAATTTATTATCCCCAATAGCATCTGATATGGCAGAGGTTATTCTTTGTCCTTTTCTTAATTTTATTTTGTCTTTTACTTTTAAAACTGCAGAAGATAAGTTCTCAAAAAATTCTATAGGTAATTTTTCTAATCCTTTTTCTTTTGCTAGTTCTCTACCTACAGATACTTTTTCTGCATCTAAAGGTTTCATCTTTGGTTTAGGTCTTTTAGCTATTCTTTTTAAACCATCTTTGGTCATTTTATATGTATCAGGTGTTAACTCTTCTAATATTTTATTTAAAAAATCTGTGTCTTCACCTTCTCTTACACCTTTTAAAAATGCCTTAGATTTTTTACTTGCCTCATCTGCTATCTTTTTAGTGGCTACTTCTGATGCAGTCAATAATTCATCAGCTTTGATAGCTTTCATTGTTTGATAAGCACCTGCTCCTGCATTTAATATTGCACCACCACCTGCAGATATTAGAGCAGTTCCTACCACTTTACCTGTGTCCACTTCATCTTGTAAGCCTACTTCTACTTTTGTGCCTTCTTGAGCACCTGCTTGTACTGCACCTATACTGCCCTCTACTGCTGCACCTTTAAGAGCACTCTTACCTATCTCTCTTGTTAACAATGCACGTATACCTAGTTTAGCAGCTTGATTACCACCCACTGCTGCAAGTTTACCTGCACCCCCTGTAAGTAGTCCTATGATAGTTGATGGAGCACTAGCTATACCACCTGCATAATCTTTGAAAGTTTCTAGGTTAAAACCATCTCCTTCCATATTATCATACAGATTAATTAGTCTAGCAAATTCTTGTTTCTCTTGAAGGTTTGCATTTTGTGCATACTCTAGATCACGTATGGCAGTGACCTCATTTACGTTTTGGTATCTAAAATGCTCTAGGAATTGATCATAAACTTTTTCAACTGTGTCTAAATCAGAGTGTTTATACCCCTCTCTATTTTTTAAAAAGGAATAAGCATC
>VTLG01004355.1_pt1 | contig 24171 bp, 27 predicted proteins | sample 4694571 | NCBI WGS metagenome assembly VTLG01 (sample SAMN12604809, study PRJNA352737) | marine metagenome | biome: ENVO:00000447; feature: ENVO:00000209|ENVO:00000569|ENVO:01000036; material: ENVO:00002151; isolation source: viral sequences binned using virsorter ...
GTGTTGTTTTTAGCGTGTTTCTCGCGCAGGTGAATCAGATACTCGGCCAACTTTTGAGGGTCCGCGTCAATCAATGACTCGGTGCCGAGGTGTTTCTGGCGTGAGTTTTTTTCGTGGCTGGGGTGCCTCGATAGTAACTCCTCCCCTTTTTCGATTGACTCAATCACTTTCTGAGTCGCGTGACGTTGCAGTTTTTTGACGTCGGCCTCGATTGATTCACCACTGCCGTTGTGACCGTTGCCGTTTTCCTTTCTGATCGGCGGTGTGTTAAGGTTGGATTTTGTTTGTTCGCGCCGTTGCGTTGTGCCTTCGGCATCGTCGTCGTCTTGATAGATTCCGAGCATCGCGGCCAGACAATAGCGTCGCAGATACGTAATGGACGAACCCAGTGCTTGATTGGCGTTGACGCCGCGATTGCCCTCGGCTGTGATCGGTGCGCGGCCGCGCATCCATTCGCCAGACGAATGCATCAACGTGGTCGCCAGATAGTGATCGCCGTCGAGTACTTCCATCGTCTGAGCAACCGCCAACTCATTCGTGGCCAGCGGTTGCCGTGCCGCATCCCACACACTCGCCAGATCGGCGTATGTGCTTTTCATGTGGGGATTTTTGCTGTCTTTGCTGGCGTGGGTCATGGCTCCCTGTGTCCGTGCCAGTGCCCCAGCCAGTTGACCGATGCAACAGGATTGCTCAGTCGTCAACAGCGTTGTGCGTATTTCTGTCATGTGTTTCGTCTCCTGTCAGAGGGTGGTTTGGATAGTTGGGTATCCATTTATCTGTTCGTCGCTAAATGTGGGCGGCTCCCACGGAGCGTTCAGGTTTGGAAATCGAACCTCTTCGTCAGCCGTGAACTCTATCGCAATCTCGCGCAATGTCCCCAGCCTGACCCCTCCTTCGATTAGGGCCATAAAAGACCGGTGCAACTGGAGACATATTTTTTGGTCTTCAGTGCTTAAGCCGTCAAAGACCTCTTCAAGTTCCTTGTAATAAGCGGCCTCGTGTGGCGTCACTTGTGCGCCGGTCATGCTGAGAGCAAATCTTACAATATTCATTTTTCTCATCTCCTGTCAGAGGGTAAAAAGTGTCGGAACAATTCGCACGACCAGATAACTGGTCGCAACGATTATCATCCATCGCGCAACATTCTCGGATCGATCACGCCGCATGGGGCACCGCCTTCCGAGCCAGTGCGAGCGCACCGTCTTCGGCTTTCTGGGCTATCCATTCGTCATAACCTTCCATATCGGTCGCATGTTCATAGCGTTCTATTTCGTCTTTGTGTGCCGCCAGTGCGACCAGGTACAACTCTTTATCAATTTCACTCTGCATGTGATCCTGTTCGATGTACCACAATGTTGTCAGAGGGTCATGCATCGGACACCTCCACCACAATCTGATCATCGCCACGGATCAGATCGGCACCATCGGGAATTTCTCCCGTCGATTTGATGTGTGCTTTTATCGCGACGAGGTTCGGCTTTGGTGAAGTTGGCGCGTGAAAAAATTCCAGCGACAACTGACCAGCGTCGACGATTTCAACGCGTTCGCGGCCGCGTTGGATTTTCACAACGCCATCGACAAACTTTTGTGGTGTGGTGTGGCCGTGATCCGAAAACCACTTTTTGATTTCGTTTGAGTGGTGTTCGATTGATGTGCGCGGCTTGGATGTTACTGATTCGCGCCATGCCTCAACACGCGCAATTTCATCGTCGGCGCGTTGGTTCAGTTCGGCGATCTGCTCGCTGTGGTGACGAATGTATCGGAGGCGGTCCGCAGGCGAATGACCGAGCAGTCGGTCATCGTGCAACTCTTCGCGGAACGACTGGAGATCGTCAGAACCGCTTGCATCTTTTGGATTGTCCTGTAACCTGGAAGGGCTTATATTTATTGTCATAAGCCGAACTCCTATCCTGTCAGAGGGTGCAGTGTTTAGGTTTATTTAGCCGCTTGCATGTGACAGCATGCAGGCGGTTTTTTTGTCGATATTTTCGACGCTTTAAAAATACTTTATGTGTTTATTTTTGTCAACGGAAAAACGTGACAACTCCTTCCAGCGGAAGGACTTGTCGGCAAGCGTTTGGTATACTTCTTCGGCTCGTTAATCATCACACCACCACCGCAATATTTTCACCGGATGGCCGACGGTTCCCAACCTCGCCGGACCCGATAATATCCATACATGTTTGACGTCTGTGGTGGATATGGTGACCGCTGAATCATTAGCCCACTGAAATCTGTTTGTTGTTATATGCACCGAATGCCCGTCGATCATGTTGGCGGCGTCGACAATTTCGAGAATCGACCACAGATCGGTTGCAACATTTTGGTCGCGTCTCCATAGCTGTTCAAACGTCATTCGATTCGATCCGTCGGCCGTTGAAAATTCAAAACGCGGATGCATATACCGGATCAATGCGGCGCGATGGTTCGGTGAATAACGACGTCGGAACACTGACCGGATCATGGCGTCGAGGCTGGCGTGTTTCGTTGACCACGACCGTGGCGCGTCGCTGGTCAGTAACTTTTCAACGCTCAAACCAGTCGCGCCAGCAATTGCGAACAGGATGCGGCGATCTATGCGGTCACCGCTGCCGTCGCGTAATCGAGTCACCGCATCGGTTGACACTCCACTGATTTGCGCCAATCGACTGACGCCGACCGATTGCAATTGCATCCATGTTTCCAGCGTGGTCAATCGATTTGGCCTCCCGACCCGACATCGTTTGAAAATGCGAGATATGTGATTGAGTCAAATATCAATGGATTTTCTGGGCTGATCTCATCCCACGGCGCGGTGATTTTACAGTGCGAACAATATGACAGCGGATTGTTCGCCACTCCCGACTGCATAGTTTCGGTCGACAGTCTTATGGTCGTTCCGTGGATGCTAAACGCTCGAATACCCGTCGGCAAAAAATACCGCGGCTGACTGACGTACGTCGCGCCAGCCTTTGCCTGTGACTTGTTATACTGATTAAATCTCAACCATTCCTGTGCGTTCATTCCGACCGACAGTTTTTCGATGAAATCGTCCGACAGGGGTGCGTCGTCGCTCCGATGGGACCATTTTTTATGATGGGGCGAGCAGAATCGAAAGTTCGGAGACAGGTATGAAAGCACTTGATTTATTTCGTTCGACGTGGCCTCGGGTCTGGATGATCGGCGTTGTATCACCAGAAAATCCAGAATGGATTCGTCGAGGTGTTTATTGCCACTTCCGAGAATGAAACTTTTTTTACTGACATCGACTAAATCGGCTGGATCGCATTTCAATGCCGCCGCCACTTTTCGCAACACACTCAGACGGAATCCGTCGCGGTTTTCATCCGTCAGAGATAGCACGGTGTTGTAACTGACTCCAGCCTTTTCGGCTAATTCAGAAATGGTCATGCCCAGATTTTCCAGAAACCATTTTAATTTTGGTCGCGGTGGAATGGGGGCACATTTCAGTTGCCAATTCTGGTTGTGCTCAAACGGGTCGGGCCTGATCTGCAAGTGCGTGGCCATGTGCTGACATCCTCTCCTGTCAGAGGTTGTGTGTAAAAATTGTGTAATTAAAAATGGTGACGTGGCGAAGCCGAAACAAGGCGAATTTTTGCAAGTTACTGAAAAAGATTGGAAGTAATTATAAGTCGTTGTTATCGTGGATTTTATTCTAATTTGATCAATTTATTTCGGTTGAAATAGGGCCAAAAACCGCAGTTTTCTTTTCAGTAAGTTGAAAACCACGCAACTTTTTCGCGTGTGTGAAACTGGCAAGCCGCGAATCAGTCACCCTCTGGCATTCTAAAGCGGTTGTCTTTTCCTCCTGTCGAAACGTGGGGTGACTATAGCCAACAGTCATCTCACGTTTTTTTATGCAATTGCGCGATGACATTCCGAATTTTACTTGGTCCGAAGTGCTGGCCGGATTTCAGCCCGACGCTCGTTTCTGGCGGCACATGGAACTGCTCCAGGCCATGCGCGAATGGTGGGGTGCACCGCTGACCATCACCTCGGGATTTCGTTCGCAGGTACACAACCAAACCATCGGAGGTGCCGCAAAATCTCAGCACATGATTTTTGCAACCGACGTGCAACCGTCGCTGTCGTCGCCTCGCGTGGCCGATGTTGTTGAAGCGGAACGACTTGTCGAATCGATTAAACGATTTGCATCGGGTGCGCTGGATAGAGGGTTCGACGGCATTGGATTATATGACACGTTTGTCCATTTGGATCTGCGCGGCACGTTGACGCGTTGGGACAATCGTACGAAGGGATGAGAATTGGATCACTGTTCGCTGGCATTGGTGGGTTTGATCTTGGTTTTGAGCGTGCTGGTTTTGCAGTAAGCTGGCAAGTCGAAAAGGATGCGTATTGTCAACAAGTATTAGCGAAGCACTGGCCTCATGTGCCGCGTTTTTCGGACGTGCGCGATTGCGGTCGCCACAATCTCGAGCCTGTCGACGTGATCACGGGGGGATTTCCGTGTCAGGATTTATCTGCCGCTGGCAAGATGGCCGGACTCGATGGTGAGCAGTCCGGTCTTTGGCGCGAAATGTTACGAATCGTTGGCGAAGTACGACCGAGATACGTCGTCATGGAGAACGTCACAATGCTCCTTGTTCGGGGACTTGACCGAATACTCGGATCGCTGGCCGAACTCGGGTATGATGCGGAATGGCACCTTGTACAGGCTTGCGACGTGGGCGCACCGCACAGACGTGGACGAATCTGGATTGTGGCCGACGCCGACAGTCAAGGGCAATTATCGGAAACAGGAACAGAGCGCAAAGTGTGGGGACGGATTGATCACAGCCGTGAAAAAGGCGAACGGGAAAATGTGGCCGACGCCATGCTCACGAGATTACAAGGATTCGCCGGGCATGAGTGTTTTGGGAAAGAATCCAGACCGATCGACGAGGGAGCGATTCGACCAGTTGCCGAGGGCAGTATATGCGACCGAACCACATCGGGATGGTGGGACATTGAACCCGACGTGGGTCGAGTGGCTCATGGGGTTCCCAAGCGGATGGACCGACTTAAAGGGTTAGGCAATGCGCTGGTGCCGCAAATCGCCGAAATGATCGCGCTCGAGATACGCCACAAGGCGACGGCATGAACAAACCGGAAGGCGCGATTTCATTGGACGGATTCGACGCGGCCATCATTGGCGCGGCCGAACATTGTGATGTTGAGGGTCGCGTTTTGGCGTATGACGAAAACAAAATTGTTGAAATATTGATTGATGAACATGACATGACTCCAAACGAAGCCAAAGATTTTCTTGATTTCAATATTTTTCAACTTCGCACCGGTGTCGGTGAACCGGTGTTTGTTTCAAAGCTTGATGGCGATTGATGGCAAAGGCTAAAACAAAAAAGCACAATCTCGAGGTTACCTGTGACCCGTCTGGAAAACTGGACCGCGTCCCATTGGATCAGATCGAACCGTTTCAAGGTGATCTGAAAAGTTTGAGTGAAACCGAATATGGCAAACTCAAACAGTCGATGATGGAAAAGGGATTTGTGGCTCCCGTGTTTGCGTGGAAAAATGGCGGCGATACATGGAAACTGCTGGATGGCCATCAACGTGTTCGCATTCTCGAGCGTGAGAAATGGGAGATTGATGACGGCATTCCGGTCGTGGAAATTTCAGCCGACAACGAAAAAGACGCGAAAGAAAAGCTGTTGACGATTGTGAGCCGTTACGGTCGTGTGGATGGTCAGGGCCTATATGAATTTGTTGCTGACAGCGGCATTGATCTGGACACCTGGACGGTTCCAGATTTGCCCGATCTGGACATTGATGCGTGGCTCGATGAATTCATTCGCGATCCCATCGCGCCGCAAGGCGATCCCGATGAAGCTCCTGAACCGCCGGAAGAACCGACTGCCGCCGTCGGCGACCTGTGGACGCTGGGAGATCATCGCGTGTTGTGTGGCGATGCAACCAATGCGGACGATGTTGCGCGGTTAATGGATGGCGAGGTGCCGACGCTGATGGTTACTGACCCGCCTTATGGTGTGGAGTACGCTCCTGAGTGGCGAGAAAAATGCGACAAGAAACTTAGAAGAACGTCATCGTCACGTTTGGACAGTGTTTTAAATGATGATCGCGACGATTGGACCGAAGCGTGGTCGTTGTTTGGTGGCGATGTTACTTATGTGTGGGGAGGTTTCCGTGGCGTCGTGGGGAAAACGTTAATCGATTCCGGTTTTGATCTCAGAAGTCAAATCGTTTGGGTGAAACAGGGATTTGTTTTTGGCCGTGGACATTATCATTGGCAACACGAAGTTGCAATATACGCAGTTCGTCGAGGATCTAAGGGGCATTGGATTGGTGATCGGAAGCAGTCAACGGTTTGGGAAATCAATAATGCGAATCTAATGGTCGGCGGTTCATTAGATGACGCGAATACAACACACTCAACGCAGAAGCCAATTGAGTGCATGGAGCGTCCGATCGCAAACCATGAGGGCAACGTATACGACCCGTTCCTCGGATCTGGCACGACATTGATCGCCGCCGAGCGACAACGAAGGCGATGCTTTGGTCTGGAGATCGAGCCGAAATACGTCGACGTGATTGTCAACCGGTGGGAACAGTATACAGGCAAAACGGCCGTGCTGACTGCGGCCAATAGTGACCTCTCGGTATAAGGAAGGGCAAACGGGTCAGTAATGGCTGGACGTAAGAAAATAGAGGTTGACGCTGATCAAGTTCGGACGCTGGCGCGGTTGGGCTGTACCTGGGAAGAGATCGCTGGGGCTTTGAAAATCGCAAAGGGCACGTTCGTTGCGAGAATGCAAGAAAAGAAGTATCGGACCGCGTACGACGAAGGCATTGCCGAGGGGGACGTGAGCCTCCGACGCGCTCAATACGAGCAAGCGGTTCGTGGCAAGACCGCAATGCTGATATGGCTGGGAAAGAACCGACTCGGACAAACGGATCGAGTCGAACAGACAACGGAGACAACTATCCATGACGGTGGTGCCGTCGAAAAACTCGCTGGCGCAGTCGCTCGCCTCGCTTCCCGAAGCGGAGCGGACGACGTTGCTGACAGCATTAAGCGACCATGATGCTGACGAAATACTGCACGACTGGACATTCTGGGCGCGACCTGACCAACTGGCTCCTGTCGGCGATTGGCGCGTCTGGCTCATTCTCGCCGGTCGTGGATTCGGCAAGACGCGCATGGGTGCCGAGTGGGTACTGCAACAGGTCCGACGCGGTCGTCGACGGATCGCTCTTATCGGCGAAACAAAAGCGGACGCGAGGGATGTAATGGTCGAAGGCGAAAGCGGAATCCTGTCTTGTTCGGGAGAACATCGTCCACTGTACGAGCCATCGAAACGGCGACTTACATGGCCGAACGGTGCAATCGCTGTGTGTTATTCGGGAGATGAGCCCGATCAGTTGCGTGGACCGCAACATGACGGCGCGTGGCTCGACGAACTCGCCAAATATCGATACGCAGAAGATACGTGGAGCAACTTGGATCTCGGCTTAAGACTTGGCGATGACCCACAGGCAGTGATCACAACCACGCCGCGACCGATTCCGATCGTGCGCGATCTGGTTGCCGACGCAAACGCGACGGTCACGCGTGGCTCGACTTATGACAACTTGCCCAACTTGGCCGAATCATTTGCATCGCGAATTATTGAGCGATACGAAGGGACGCGATTAGGTCGACAGGAACTTCACGCGGAGATCCTCGATGATGTACCGGGTGCACTATGGCAACGCGACGATATCGACGGACCGCGTCAAAGCCAGATGCCCGATCTCGAGCGTGTGGTGGTCGGCATTGATCCGGCAGTTTCGGCCGATGAAGAAGCGGATGAAACCGGAATCATTGTCGCCGGTGTTGCGAATAATCGCGCCTATATATTAGAAGACGTTTCGGGTCATTACACGCCGTCAGAATGGGCCTCCGTGGCTCTGAAGGCGTATTACCGACATAACGCCGACCGCATTGTCGCCGAGGTAAACCAAGGTGGCGAAATGGTCGAGCATACGATTCGCACATTGGACCGAAACGCCAGCTATACGGCCGTCAGGGCATCGCGTGGGAAAATCACTCGCGCCGAACCGATTGCGGCACTGTACGAACAGCAACGCGTTCATCACGTCGGCATGTTCGCCGAATTAGAAGATCAGCTTTGCACGTATACGGCCGAAACAAAACAGTCACCTGATCGCCTGGACGCATTGGTCTGGGCATTGACCGACTTAATGATCGCAGTCCGAGACGGCGGCATGACAAAACTCAAAGGATTATAATGCCCGTCGATTCTAAGGCCCCCGAATACGATGCCCTTGTCGGAACATGGCAAAAATGTCGCGACGCGTTCGCTGGTCAGGACGCGGTCCAAAAACGCGGATCGGATTATGTCCCTGCATTGGATAGCCAGTCGCCGACGCAATACATCAATTATCTCAGCCGTGGGTTGTATTTCAACGCAACGGCGCGAACGGTGAGCGGATTGACTGGTGCCTGTTTCCGTCGCGATCCGCAAATCGAAGCGGCCGCGGCCGAGCCGTATCTGTCCGACATAACACTGACCGACTTGCCATTTGAGCAACTCGCAAAGACGGCAATGGCCGAGGTGCTGGTGGTCGGTCGCTTTGGCATTCTCTGCGATTATTCGACCGAAGAAGCACGGCCGTATTTATCGCCATATACCGCCGAAAACATTATCAACTGGCGCGTCGAAAGAATCGGCGGTCGATCTGTTTTGACTCAGGTCGTACTGGCCGAAACCGGACACGTTGCCGATGTGGACGATCCGTTCAAGTTGGACTCTCAAGATCGCCTTCGCGTGTTATCGCTGGAAAACGGTCGCTATTTTGTGCGGCTTTATGTCGCCGTAAAAACGCCGACCGGCCGCAAAGACAGATATGTATTAGTTGATGAGATTGTTCCGACGATACAGGGCGCGGCATTGGATTACATCCCGATGGTCATCATCAACAGCAACAGCGTCGGACCTGCAACCGAACGGCCGCCACTGCTCGACGTCGTCGACGCGAATCTGCACCATTGGCGACTGTCATGCGATTACGCGCACGGATTGCATTATACCGGATTACCGACAGCGATTGCCGCCGGATTTCCCAAAAGCAACGAGGGGTATACAATCGGACCGGGCACCGCATGGTGGTCCGAAGCGGCCGACGCTAAAGCCTATTATCTCGAGTTCACTGGGCAGGGCCTTGGCGAAATGCGTGAGGCGATGTCCGAAACCGAGGCAAAGATGGCCGCGCTGGGTGGTCGGTTGCTCGAGAAACCAAAACACGCCGCCGAAGCCGCCGCCGCTATTCGACTTCGCACGGCAGGGGATCAAGCCACGCTTGCCGGTATCGTTGAAACTCTGGACCGTGGATTGACGCAAGCGGTTGCGTTGTTGAATCAATGGATCGGTGCAAACGCGGACGGCGTTGACGTATTACTCAACAAAGACTTTTTCGGCGAAACAATGACAGCCGACGAAGCGGTCAAGCTCATGCAGATTGTGCAAGCCGGTTATATGTCGGTGGACAATCTTATGTTTCTCTATGACCGTGGCGAATTGTTGCGTCCAGGTACGTCGCCGCAAGATGAACGCGAAATAATCGAACTGCAAGGCGCAATGCAATCCGTTCTTCAAAGTGAGGGCTGATGAGTGGCCACCCTGAACGAACGGGTCGAGGAGGCACTGACGCGTCACGATGTCGAGATCATTCGGTACGAGGCAGGTCTGGTCAAGGATGCTGTCGGAGATCTGAGTATGTTGCAAGCGGAGATTGTGCGAGAACTAAAAGGGGCCGAACCAAAAACGCGTCGCCAATTGGACAATTTATTGTCTCGATTAAACGTCGCTATCGACACAACATACGCCGCTTTTGCGGCCAGTCATGTCAAGGCCCTCACGTCGTTCGCGATGGTTGAGCAGAACGCGGTCGCTGGCATCGTTTCTAAAACGACTCGCGTTCCGCTTTTGCCCAAAAAATTCGGTCAAGGGCTTGCCCTCGAGATTGTCGAAACCTCGAGATCGCCGAATACTTCGCAAGGGGCCACTGTCGCAGAGCGATGGGCGCGACAAGGGCAAGGATTGAAAACGAATATTTCGGATGGACTTGGGTATGCCGTTGACAATGATAAAACGCTGGACGACATGTTGCGGATTGTTCGCGGCAATCGTGCTTTGCAGTTCCGCGACGGCGTTGTTTTTAAATCGAAGAAAGGGGCTGAGACGGTGATCCGCACCGCACAGGCAACAACGACAAACGCAACGCGTCAGGCATTGTATGAACGCAATTCCGATACCGTTGCAGGCCAGCAAGCGGTGGCGGTTTTGGATAATCGCACGACGATTCTCTGTCGCTCGAGAAACGGTTACGCGTGGCGTATGAACGGCCGACCGTTTAGAGGAACGCCGATGAGTTTCCCCGGTTCGCCGCCGTGGCACTGGAATTGCCGCACGTCGCTTATGCCGATCTTTAAAAGCCTTGAGGATTTGCAGTCAGTCGTTGATCCCCAGTTGAACGCAGAACTGGAAGCGTTCGGCGATCGGTTCCCTATTGACGGCAAGCCTGCACCGACGCCGTCGTTTGCAAAGACGTTCAACACGTTATCGGAAAAAGAACAGCGGCAGATTCTCGGTCGCGGTCGATTGGAATTGTATCAAGATAAAAAAATCACGCTGAACGATTTACTGAATCAACAGGGGCGTGAATTGACACTGACGGAGTTGAAAAACAAATATGGCGATTAAAGCGATTGTAACAGCGGACGAATTTGAGCAACTGCCCGAAGCACTGCGCGAACACTATGATGTCGACGGGGACAATTATGTGCTGGTAACGGACAAGGGCGACCGCGACAAACTCAATGAATTCCGAGACAACAATCGTGCCCTGTTCCGTGAAAATTCTGAATTGAAAAAGAAAGCGGAAGAAATCGAAACGGCATTAAAAGAAAAACAGACCGAAGCCAACACGCTCGCCGAAAAGGAATTATTGAGCGAAGGCAAGATTGATGAACTTTTGAATCAGCGCACGGAAGCAATGCGGTCCAGTTATGACGAACAGATCAAGGCAAAAACGGATGCTTTGGTTGCCGCCGAGCGTGATCTTGATCGACACGTCATCGAAAACCAGATTCGCGACTCAGCAGTAAAGGCCCAGGCTAAAGCTGGCGCGGTTGATCACATTATTCGCGCACTGCGGCCGCAGATTAAACGGGACGGCGCGACGGCGTTCCGAGTGGACAGCACTGGCGAACCGATTATGTCGGAAGATGGAAAAACGCCGCAAACAATTGACTCATTGATTGATGAACTGAAAGCCTCGGACGGTTTTCTATTCGCCGAATCAGTGGGATCGGGCGCGTCGGGTGGTGCCTCCAGCAATGGCACGGCCAAACAGCGCATTCGCCGGTCCGAGATCGGCAAGCATATCGACGCCGTCGACAAGGGAGAGGTCGAAATCATCGACGGCTGAACAGTACCAGCAGTATCACAGAACCATCCCACCTCTATCGCCGAGCGGTTAGAGGTTGACGACTCTGAGGGTCTTGGGAACAACGTCAACCACCTATCTCTTAGGAGAACGCCGCAATGGCTAACACATTAACACCACTAATAGACAAACTGATTGCGCGTGGACTTAAAGTTCTGCGCGAAAATGCGGTCATGCCGCAACTGGTTAACTCAACCTATTCTGCAAACGCTCGAGATCATGGTGATACCATCACCGTGCCCGTTGCCGCCGACATCACAGCGGCCAGCGTCAGCCCGAGCAACACGCTCGCCGCCGCTGGAGATTCCACGCTGACCAGTAAAACGATCAGCCTCAACCAGTGGAAACACGCCGGTTTTTATTTAACCGATCAGCAGATCACACAGATCGATGTCGATGCGATGAATACATTGCAGGGCGACGAAGCGGTTCGGTCTTTGGCGAACAATGTCGACGATTACATTCTCGGATTATATAAGGGAATTTATTCGCAAGCCGGTACCGCTGGGACGACACCATTCGCATCTGATCTGTCTGCATGGACAAGCGGCGCACGGGCAAAACTCAACACCATGAAAGCACCGCTTGAAGATCGTGCCGTTGTGCTGGACAGTGACGCCGAAGGGAATGCGCTGAACAACAGAGCGTTCCAGGATGCAAGTTGGAGAGGCAACGACGTGGGCATCGATCGCGGCGACATCGGTTACAAGTTGGGAGCCAGTTGGCACCTTGATCAGAATGTGCCATCCCACGACACCGCACCCCCGACCAGCTATCTGGTCAACACTGCAAGTTCAGCAATTGGACATACCACCGTACCAATTGACGGCGGTTCGGGAACACCGGTCGAAGGAGACATTTTTACTGTCGCCGGATCTTCTCAACAATTTGTGGTTTCCAGTTTCGGATCGTCGACGATTACGTTCGCACCTGCATTGACTGCCGCATTGGCTGACAATGCCGCGATCACTTTCGCCGCCGACCATGTGGTCAACATTGCTTTTCAGCGCAACGCGTTCGGTTTCGCAATGGCTCCGTTGATGGATGCACAACTGAACTCTGACACGATGCGACAAGTGACCGACGAAGTCAGTGGCCTCACGATGAGGCTCGAGGTTTCGCGTCAAGAGAAGCAATGGAAATTTGACTATGACGTTCTGTATGGCGCGACTTTGCTCCGTCCAGAACTCGCCTGTCGAATTCTTGGATAATTAAACCTCTGACAATTCCGGTGCGGAGAAATCCGCATCGGATTAGAGGATAGCTATGCCAAACATTCCGACGGTAAAAATCAAAGTGGGTCAAGACTTCGCCATCATAAACAAGTCGGATTTCAACCCCGACAGCATGGAGTTGTACGATGCCCCGAAAAAGCCAAAAGCCAAAGCGAAAGCCAAGGCCAAAGCCAAAAAACCGAAAGCCAACTAAATGGCGATAACGCTTTCCACCACCGGATACTGCGAGGCGACTGATGTACAGGCAATCGTACAGCAGTTTGTGATCGACACCAATTCCGACCCATCAACGGCCGAAGTCGAAGCATGGATTTCGCAAGACTTTGGTGAGATCAATGCGCTGTTACGGGCGTCAGGTTTTGCCGCACCTGTGGCGCAGTCGGCCGGTTCGCTGGCTGGCACGACACTGTTGTCGGCAACCGCGAATCTGATGGATTCGGTTCTGCAACTCAAAGCATCAAGCGGATCGTTGACAGGTGCCGTTCGTCGTGGGGATTTCTTCACGATCTCGAGCGATTCACAACGATACATGGTTACACAGGACGACATCGTCAACAGTGATGGGGAAATCGTGGTGTCAATTCAGCCGTGGGTTGAACTCGCGGCCGCGGTGAATACCGCCGTCACGTACACGGCTGGATCTGATTGTCCGAAAATGCTGAAATCTCTGAACGCCATCATGACGGCGATCCGAGTGCAACAGTCAGCATATAGTTCATCGGGTGCCGCCGTCGACGAAGTCATCGCGCCGCTGGTCGCAGAGCGAAACCGATTGATTGATGGCATACAACAGGGATCATATGACATTCCGACCGCCGCCGTGGAGCGTATCGCCGCCGCTGGTTCGGTGGTATTACTGAGGACATAAAAATCATGGGAAACTGTACAGTCGCAGATGTTGCGTCAATTGTTTTGCCGCCGGGTACAAGACCGACGCCAGAACAGGAAGAAGAGTTTGCCGATGCAATCGATTCGACCGCGAAAGACATTGACGACGATGCGGATTATGTCACGATAATGGCCGCACGAAATGAAAACGCAATCGCCGCCGCCGCTCGTTGGCTTCCTGACGTTATGGAGAAGCCAAAAGCAAAAGCAAAGGCAAAAGCAAAGAAGTGATAGAAATACGTGTTGTTGGTCTGGACGAGCTGAAAAAGCGAAACGACGAAGTCGGAGTCTGGGCGAAAGGTCCGTTCCGTGGCCGAGCCGCTGGAAAAATTCGCGATGACTTTCTTGATGAGGTTGGCGATTCGTTTTCTTCCCGAGGGAGATCCACTGGCACATCGTGGGCACCGTTGTCGCCTGCTTATGCCTCGTGGAAAAATTCAGCGTATCCCGGACGGCCATTGCTGGTTTTAACAGGTCGCATGAGAGATTCATTCCGTGCCGGTTCTCGCGACTTGATTTATAACCGGAAACAACAGGGTCAAGGAAACTTTGGTCATAAAAGGCTAACGCTGGGGACTCGCGTTCCCTATGCAGGGTATCACCAGAGCGGCACTTCAAAAATGCCGCGGCGGCCGCTGTTTGTTGTGAATCGACAAATTGCAAACCGGTGGGGGAAATATCTCTCCGCTGATTTGCAGAACGCTATGAAAGGTAAACGGTGGCAGGATCGATAAATCCACAAGACGCGTGTAATAACATTATCACCGTCTTGACGTCCGGAATGACGGCGAAGCTGGCCGCATTGACCACCGAGTATGATGACGGCATTACGCTGGCCGCAGTTTCGGCGTACTGGCGAGCACCGCAAGAGTTGTACCCAAAAGACGTGAATGTCGTCGTTGTTGCTTTGGGAACGAATGCGATCAATTCCCCCGAACAGCGTCAGCAACATGACGTGATGGTCGAGGTAATTGTTGCAGGCAATCAAAGCAGTTCGACGTATGCAGGGGCCGAAATGGTCACGATTCGTTTATGGCGGACCGTGAGAGCAGTGCAAGAATTGCTTAACAAAACCACGTTGAGCAATAACGTCGATCAAGTTTATATCGAGCGCATTGATGCGTCTGATGTGGGCGTCGACGGCGGTCGATTTGAGCAACGAGCCGCACTATCAATTGAGGTTTTTACCTCTTAGGAGACTAAAAAATGGGAGTCGATAATTTTTCATATGGCTCGGATCTTGTTGGATTTTTCAAACCCGAGTCGACCTATGGCGTCGCCGTTAAACCAGCGGCCGCCGACGCATTCAGAGCAACGTCAATAACAATGGGCGCACCGGTTGGACGAGAATTTCCAAACGACCGCCGCAATACTCGCAGTCGGATTGAACGCACCGAATCCAGAACACCGGTGCAACCGTGGAACGCCACGGGAATCTTGCGGCCGTCGGGAACGGCAGGGACTGCCCCAGATATTGGGGATCTTTTAAAACACACGCTTGGAACGGAAACCGTTGCAGGCGGAAGTTCTGTCACCTATTCGCTGTTGAAAGATCCGACCGCTTTGTCGGCGTCGATCTATCGGTCAACGACGGATCTGGGGGAAGGTGTATACGGTGCTTGTGTGCAAACGCTCAACCTCACATGGTCGGGCGATTCATACATCACTTGGAACGCCGCCGGTGTGGCAAAAGATTACATCCAGACGGGCAACACATTAGCGAACGGGACCGGATCATCGGCCACCGCGTTGATTGTTGATGATGCAGATTTTTACACGAAATATTCTGTGATCTCTTTGGCCTCGACGAATGATATCCAAGTCACCGCCGTCAATTATTCAACGAACACGTTGACAATTGCAAGCTCAAGCTGGTCTGACAATGCAATCGTGAAACCGTATTTCCCGTCGCCGACATTGGCAGGCGATCCGCTGTTCGGAACGTCTGGATCATTGTCGCTCGACAACGGCAGCACGACAATCACGCACCTTGGTGGTTCGATCACGGTCACCACGGGCATCGATTTACTGAACACAGAATTCGGTGGATCATCAGCGACCGACGTCGTTGTCCCTGCGTATCGAGAGGTCTCGGGATCTGTTGACTTTCTGGTCCGCAAAGATGAAGCGCACCTGTTCACGGAGTTCCGTCGCCAGGTACAGAAAGATGTTGTGATCACGCTGGGAACGGACTCCGGAAAACGTCTGAAAATCAATTGCAATGTTACCGAATTTGATCCGACGCAACGGGATTCTCCCGAGTCTGATATGATTCGATACACAGCGAACTTTGTCGCGCTGGCATCATCGAGCGGAGAGGATGAGGTCACGCTGGTTTTTGATTGATGAATGACACAATCCTTTGAGGGGAGGTCGGTGACGTGTCACGCCGTTTGACCGGCCCTGCGGCCTGTTGGACAGTGGCCTCCCCTCGCTGACACGAAGGGATTCAAAAATGAAGCTCGGCAGTATGAAAATCCAGTGGGTGCCGTTTATTCCACGCTGGAAAAATAACCGCGACTTGCCCAAAGAGGAGCAAGTCAGTTTGGAAATAAAACGATTGAGACCGATCGACGAATTGAGTGAATCATCGTCCAGTGAATTACGTAAATGGTGGGAGAGTCGCACGGCGACGTGGGCGCATCATGCCGATTATAGTGACTTGATTAGGAACGCGACCATCGCATCGATTCAAATGTTTCACCGATTGGATCAGATCACGCGAAACTGGAAGGGGATCGAAGTTGAAGACGAATCGGGAACGTGGAAAACTTTAAACGATGTGGTGGAGATAAGTTTGTTTTTCCCCAACCCGACAGGCACCGATCAATCAGAAGGATTATTTCAGGAAATATTTGAGGCAGTCCGCGAAATTGCACACGCCACGGACGATGAACTAAAAAACTTCGTCGCGGAATACGGTGGTTTGTTTGTGGGGAACCGTGTTCCGAATGTACCGGCGGAAGAGTCCCCAGATATTGCGACCATCCAGCCGGTCCAGACCGTGCCGGACTCCTCCCCAACCGTTCCGACGGAGAACCGTACATCGGATGCCCAGCCCTAAAGATTTCAAACTTTACACGAGAAACGTGGTTTGTTTTTGCTCTGTATTACGAACACATCGGAGGATTGCAATATGAGCGTGTTTATGATCTTAACGACAGATTGCAAACGCCGTTTTCGGTGCTGGAAGGGTTTGTTGTGATTCGCGACGAACTTGCAAAAATTGCCGCCACGTTAGCGACAAAGGGGTCTGAATAATGGCACTCGGTGCAGCCGTTCGTCAGGGCGTAATCATTGAGGCGGATTTTAAGGACAAGGCATCGTCTGGATTAAGGACGCTTCAAGGAAATATCAACGAGACGCTCGGTGATACCCATGAAAAATCAATGGGCAAACAAGCCGGCAAATCGTCCGTGGCCGTTGCTGCTCTCGGCAGGGGCGTTGTGTCGGTTAAGAACGGCATAATCGCCGTCGGTGCGGCAGCGACTGTCGGACTTGGGAAAAGCATTGGAGTGGCTATAAACTTTGAGCAAAAGATGGCCGACGTTAAAGCCGTCACGGGTGCCACGAAAGAAGAGTTTGCCGCACTGGATCAACTCGCGAAAGATCTGGGGGGATCAACAAAATTCAGTGCAGGCGAAGCGGCCGAAGGGATTGAGCTTCTTGGTATGGCCGGTCTTAGCAATGAGGAGATTATCGCATCATTAGCCGAGACGCTGAACTTAGCGGCAGCCGGTGGTCTTGCACTGGACGAAGCCGCTGACATTGCCACGAATGCAATGTCGGGAATGGGTATGCCTGTTCAATTTCTGGGTGAGATTGTCGACGGGTTGGCGGCAACGGCATCAAATTCAAACACAAATGTGAGACAATTGGGAGAGGGCTTGGCCTATGCGGCTCCATTAGCGGCAACGGCTGAGATTCCATTCGCCGACGTTGCGGCCGCGTTGGGGTTGCTTGCGAACGCTGGGGTCCAGGCAGGTCGAGGTGGAACGTCATTCAATGCCGCCATCAGAGAGATGTTGAACCTGACTCCAGCACAAAAAGACAAACTTGCCGAACTCGGCGTTGAAATAACAAACCATGAAGGGAAGCTTAATTCGTTAAGTACGATTATCGGACAGTTAGATGCGGCAGGTCTTTCGGCGAAAGAAATGTTTGAGCTGTTTGGCGACGAAGGTGGTCGAGCTATTGCGACTTTAGTGCAACAGGGAAAAGAAGATTTTGATTCCTTAAAATTGGCCATTGACAACAGTTCCGGTGCGGCTGAAGAGATGGGGAAAGTAAAACTTGCCACGCTGCAAGGTGCTTGGAAACTGACCAAGTCGGCGATGGAGGGTTTGATGATCTCCATCGGCATGAAGTTCTTGCCAGTGATGCAAACCATGCTGAACGAGTATATCAATCCGACAATTGTCGCGTTTAAGGAGTGGGCTGATAGCGTTGGCGGCATTGAGAAAATGTTTGACGATTCTCTGATGTTGATTTCTGAGTTTGGGACTTCTGTTTGGAATACCCTCAACTCAATTTTTTCTGATGCATCTTTTCGCGATACTTTTTTGAAGAATTTCGGCAACGCGTTCATCGCAATGTTTACAAGCATTTCGGTTCTGGCTGTGAACTTCATGAACAACCTCTTCGGGATGAATGGACTGGTCGAACAGGCTGCAATGGTGGCGTGGGAGCCGCTGAAATTCGCATTCAGTTTGATTTGGAGACCGATCACGGCGTTTGCCGTCCAAGGCTGGAATACTGTTTCCAAAGTTATCGTTGACGGTGCGAATGTTTTAATCAGTGAAATTAACAGTTTGAGCGAATGGTTCGGATTTGCAATCGGAAAAATTGACTATTCACATCTCACCGTTGATATGCCTGTCGATATGGAGACAGCTTGGGGGGATATGAAAGTTAAATTGGGCATCAAATGGGATGATATTGTTCAAAAAACAAAAGACAGCGGTGCGGATATAAAGAAAGATTGGCAAGGTGTCGGCAATGCACTTGTTCAAAGTTACGACACCGTGGTCAATCCAAATTTGACAACAAAATTCAAGGAGACTGCAACCAACTTCGGAAAAGATGCCGCCGATCCTATGGTTGAAACCATAGACACGGCAGGGAAGAAAATCGTTGAAAAAGCGGAGCCGATCGGAAAAGACACAGGAAAGAATTTTGGGAAGGGCGTCAAGGAAGAATTAAACAATCCCACCACGGGCATCGCCAAGACTCTGGAAGACACGTTTGCAGGCGTTGGACCGGACGGGTCATTTCGTCAGGTGGTATCAAATCTCGGGGATGTTATTGGGAAGCGGCTCGGACAAGGGATGTCGCAGGGAATGGGGAACGCTGTCACGTCGGTGGTGCAACAGGGGTTCCAGATCGTTGACTCGGCAATAGCACAAGGTGGGTGGGGACCGGCTCAAACGGGGGCGGTAATCGGTGGCGGCATTGGTGGCGGCATCGGTTTCAAATTGGGTGGTCCACAAGGGATGGTACTTGGTGCACAGATTGGTTCTTTTATTGGCGGCAAGATCGGAGGACTTTTTGAAGGCGACGACGATCCGTCAGAAGAAAAGAAACTTGCCGCATCCATGATTGAAGCGGCCACGCAACGCGGCGGCGTCGGCAACACAAAAGATTTTTCTCTTCAAGGCGTTGATAAACAAAACCTTATTCGGGCGTTTAAATCTTTGGGATTTAACACCGCCGACGCGATCCAGATAGGGGAAATGGCAGTAAGGCGAAGAATATTTGGCAGAGAGGGGCAACAAATCAATGAGATGATTTTTGACTGGGCGGTGTCGTCGGCGGTGGAAAAACATCACATGACAGAACAGGGTCAAAAGTGGTCTGAAAGAGTGGGAGCGGCGATGAAGGTGGAACTTGGAATCGAGTCGGGCGAGCTTTTAGAGACCCACAAAATTGTGGGTCTCCCAAGGACTAATATACTGGACCCAGAGCACGCAAAGACGACAGAAACGGCGTCCGGTTTTTCGGGCATGGTGAATTCTCCCACGCTGTTTATGGCTGGAGAAGCTGGTCCCGAGTTGGTCAACGTCACGCCACGCGGTGCATCTCTGCAAGGCGGCGGTTGGGGTGGTGGTCGATCCATGCTGAATTTCAATTTTAATATCAACGCTATTGATTCCCGAGGCGTTCGGCAATTTGTCGAAGAAGATGCTCGAGATGTCATCGTCGAAATGTTACAGAAAGAAAGTTTTCGTTCCGCTAATGTTGTCTATCAAAGCGGCGTAACAACGGACCCATCAGTCTAATGGCAAACGCAAGAATACTATACAATCTCGACGCATGGGATGCGGCCACGATCACGGGAAGCTCTCAAGCGAATACTGATCTGGCGGCGGCGAACGTGGTGCACGATCACGTCAGCAAGCCGTGGCGAACCACCGGCAAAGCATCCGAGAATATTGTGTTCGATCTCGGATCAGCGAAACAGATCACCATGTTTTCGATGTTTGTTTTCAATCTGACCAGCAGTGCCACCGTTACCCTGCAAGCCAATGCATCTAATTCATGGGGATCGCCATCATATTCTCAGGCGTTGACGATGGCGACCAATGCCGACAGTGAAGTGATTCAACGGCTCGTGTATTTTCTTAACCAGACCTATCGATACTGGCGTGTGACATTTGCCGACGCTGGCAACGCCGACAGCTATCTCCAGATCGGTCGCATTGCGGCGGGTACGTATTACGAGGCGGTTCGCAATATCGGACAAAGTTTTTCGATCAACATGATCGATCCGTCCGAGGGGGAAAAGGCTCCAGGGCGGCAAACATTTTTCCGTGCGCGGAAAAGATTCCGCAGGGCGAATATTGCGTTCCAGTTGCAGAACCAAACACAGACGGACAAGCTGTCGGCAGTGATGGAAAAAGTCGGCAACTCAAAGCCATTGGTGCTGTCACTCGATCCGACCAGTCGACCGACGAAAGATTCCATGTATTGCTATCTGTCAACACCATTGAGCCAGACCCATCAATTCATTGGACAGTATTCGACGGCGATGTTGGTCTTTGAGGAGAAGACCGAATAATGGCCCTTAATACCACATCGGCGATTCAGGAATGGCGGCAACTGGTTGAAATTACTTTGACCGGAAAGACGCTTCGGTATTCTCGCGATCCGGTAATCTTTGACGATGGCACTCTATACGAGAGTCGACTGTTGTCAATGTCCACGATGACCTTATCGGCTGGGCAATTACTCGAGCCACGCGTGACGATGCCGCGAATGTCTATCGAGTTGGACAACGCCGACAATGAAATCGCAACTCTGTTAGACACGTACGAATGGGGAAACCAGACCGTCACCATAAAGCTGGGACAAGGGACAGCGGCAGCAGATTATACGACCGTTTTCGTCGGGACAATTCAGTACCCGGGCGGCGTTTCTTTTGACGATACGTCCGCACGTTTTGAGTTGGATGACAAACGCCAAAAAGATGAACGCGTATTGCCGAAGACCAAATTCTTTGCAACGACCTATGCCAATGTCGAAGAAAAGTCGCGCAACCTTGCTATCCCTCTGGTCTATGGCGATTGGAGAACGTCGGCAGCCGGTGGTGAAAAGGTGCCGTGTTATTGCATCAATACCAGCACGCGACAGTTTAAAATTGCCGCTCATGCGTTGAAGTCGATTGATAACATTTACAAAAATGGTTCAGCGGCCACAATTGCATCGACCGACTTGGCAAACGGTGAGTTTGTCATGACGGACGCTTATGATCAGACAACGGACATCGTGACAGCAAATGTGCGAGGCGCAACCCACGACGGCAGTGCCTCGGGAACATTACTGGAACAGTTGCCCGACATCGTTCAGGACATTTTGACCACGCAACTCGGAGTCACATCGGGGAACATAGATTCCACCGCGTTCGATGCGTGGGAATCTAATCTGGGCGACGTTAAAACGCGCCGACATATTTCAGCCGAAACCTCGAGCAATACGATTATCACCGAGGCATTGGTCGAAGGCTTCGCTGATCTGATTATCGTTGATGGAAAATATACACCAAAATATCGCCTTGCTGGACTGACTGATCTGGACACCTATCGAGATTTCGATATGGTGTCGAGTTCGGACGGCATTAAGCAATTTTCTGTGCAGAGAGATCCCGAGCGTATTACGCTGAATCAAATTGTCGCAGAGTATCGATATGACCCGACGAATCTGAAATATGCCGGTCGTTTTGATTTGGAAGATTCAGCCGCGATTGCCCTGGTTGGAACTCGACGGCGGCGGCGAATGAAGTATCAGTGGATTTATATAGACGCCGATGCAGAAACTCGCGCAGAGCGTGAGCTATATACGTTTTCAGATGAGTTAGAAATGGCCACGGTCGGCATCGGTCCGAGAGCGATGACTAAAATTCCGACGGATCAATTTCGACTGATCTATTCCAAGTACACGGACGCCAGCGGTTACGGTGTGCCGTTTATGATTCGGGATATTTCTGTCGATTTCAATAACATGCGAACACAAGTCAGAGGCTGGAATATTCTGACATTGGCCGCTGGTCGATACACTGCCGCAACGGCTCCCAATTGGACATCGTCAACACTGGCGCAACGCGAGGAACACGGATTCTGGACGGACGCGGACGGATTTGCTGATCCAGCTGGAACGCCAGACGCAACCTCAAAATCTTCAAGGTGGTTTTAATCCATGGCATACACAGCAAGTTTTTCGGTCAACGTCGGTGATCCAACAAAGGCCAGCGACGTCAGCACACTGGCGGCCAATGATGATTATTTAAAAGCGGCAGTGGATGCGATTATGAACGATGCGGCAACGCCGACCGCCGTCCTGAAAAGCGGTGTCAGCGCAACGACTCAATCAGCCGGAAACAATACGACGCTGGTCGCGACAACGGCATTCGTCACCACTGCCGTGGCCGCAAGCTCGACCAGTCCGGCCGGGTCGAACACGCAGGTCCAGTATAACAATTCGGGAAGTTTCGGCGCGTCGGCAAATCTGACATTTGCGAGCAATGTGCTGGGAGTTTCGTCTATAGCGGTCGGTGGTGGATTCGGGTCCAGTGGTCTTACCGTGGCCACCGATGGCAATGTCCAGACCGATGGGACACTGCAATGCAATTCTGATTTTCTGGTTCAGCAAGGGACTGACACAACGACCGCCACGGACCCTATTGCCTATTTTGAGCGGACCGGATCATCGCAGACCGGCATCGTGGTCAAATCAAACTCAACGGATTCGCTCATGTTGCGTGGAGACTCCGGTGGATTTGGTGCCGTCCATAGCTATGAAGATCTGGGTTTTTATGTTGGGACTCGCGTTGGCTCTTCTTGGGGAACACAGGCACTCCGAATCGAAACCAGTGGCAACGTCGGTGTCAATCACAACGACGGAACATCGTCTCACAAATTGCAGGTCGACGGCACCGCTGGATTGTCGACGGGCACGGCGTGGACTAACACGTCGGACGCTCGCATCAAAACTGACGTGGCAACCATCACGGGTGCACTCGCAAAAATCAAACAACTGCGACCCGTCTCGTACAAATACACAGCGCAATATCTGGACGTCCACGATGAAATCGATGGAAGCAAAACATACAACTCATTTATCGCGGATGAGTACGCGGCCGTATTCCCGGATGCGGTCAATGATGGCGGCGATCTTGTCAAAATTACCAATGAAGAAACGGGCGACAAAGAAGTACTCTTGGAAAAACTGAAACAGTATACACCGACCGATTTGCCGATGTATCTGGTCGCAGCGGTCCAAGAATTGGCGACGAGAGTCGAGGCATTGGAATCGTGATCAAGAAAATTTCATTAGTCACTGGCGCGTTGTTGGCGATTTTCGGAATTGCTGTCGTCATGGAATTGCTGAAAGAATTTTGATGTCATGCCGAGACGAGGGAAAAAAGGAAAGGATGCCTTGTCATTTGGGCAATTACGCGAGTGGTATGATTCGCTTCAAAAATCACATGCCGAACTGCAAAAGAGTTATAGACTATTATCGGCCACGTCCAGCGGATCACGGCGCGATGTACTTGAAACGCGTGAAGACCTGAAAGAAGCAAAAGCAAAAATCTTAACGCTTACAGCGAAAGAAAAAAGTCGAGACGAAGCGAAAAAAGCCGCAGCCTGGTCGGGTTCGTCAGCGGTGGTTGTTACGATTCTGTTGGAAACGTGGGAGGTTATTGGGCACCCAGGCGGCGGTGAATGGGCTGAGTTCTGGCGACATTCTGCAGTACAATCGTCAATGATATTCTTGTTCGGCTTGGCCTTGAGTCTCTTATACAAAATAATTCATGACGACATGTGAGAGGATGATATGCATAATATGACGGAACTGGAAAGCGAACTGAATGAGCGATTTCAATGGCTCGTCGACAACGATCCACTAAGTCAACGGCTAATGGGAAAGCTCGAGATATTGCGCGAGCAGAATCAGCATGAACACCAAGGGCTGGGGGAAGAAAAGAAAAACGGGGAGGTCGAACTAAAAGCGGAATGATAAAAAGAACTCTATCACATAGGGAGAAATCTCATGGAACTGTTTAAGA
>VTLG01006084.1_pt1 | contig 24168 bp, 30 predicted proteins | sample 4694571 | NCBI WGS metagenome assembly VTLG01 (sample SAMN12604809, study PRJNA352737) | marine metagenome | biome: ENVO:00000447; feature: ENVO:00000209|ENVO:00000569|ENVO:01000036; material: ENVO:00002151; isolation source: viral sequences binned using virsorter ...
TTGCCGGTATCACTCGCATCCGGGGCAGAACGTTTACTTGGACCCCATCCGTCGAGGCTCGACCTACGCAAGCCATTTTAGATTGGCTGAAAAAGACGCCTGTGCTGAAGGATTGGGTGACATCGGACCAGTGTTTGGTGTCCCCGCTAGATTGGCCTAGTGCGGTATACCCGGCGTTCAAGCACAGTTTGATTCCATCACCCCATGAGATTGCAAACGTAAATACGGTGTGGGGCATTCGTCTGCCTCCACAACAACTGCGTAGCTATCTGACTGTATATCTTTATTGCATGGGCTTTACGGTAGAGCAGATTGCGGAGGCCACACAGGATACGGAGCGAAACGTTCTAGTTAAGATGTCCAATGGCATTGAGGTTATGAACGATAATCCCCGCTACCTCCTGTGGGCTTCTGGTACGGACTTCTCCCGTTCTGTGTTTCCCGTAAACATTATGCGGATGCCTTTATCTGAGCGTGCGGAGATCGTAGATGCACTGATTAAGAACCCTTGGCGTCTAAAGTCGGACGTAGCAAAGCAGGTACTTGTCAATCCGTCTTATTTTTCATACTTGATTTATGGCTCTCCCAAGCGTATGAGACTTACAAAGGATTGCCGTCTTTACCGAACTGGAGAACGTTAATGGCTCGTAGAAATCGTGGACCCCAGCAGCGCCCAAGCCGAGCGGCACCTACCCCCGGAGCAGATTATTCTGCATGGCTGATGCTTGTCCCGAAGGATAAGCGAAAAGAGATAGCTGACTTTATTCGGGACAACCCGATTCAGGAGTACGATGATCTGGTTTCTTTTGGGTGTACCATCATGGCCGCTCTTATGGAAGGTCGTATTACTCCTGTCGTGGCTCAAGAGCTTCGGGCGTGGCATGAACTGAACTTTACGATTCTAGCTACAAAGAACTCGGTTGAAGGAAAACCTCAAGACGCTTATACGGATATTGTTACTGCACTTGTACAAGTTAAGCGCGAGACAAAGAAGCTTCGTGGTGATTACTTCAACGCGGAGGAGCTAGTCGAAGCAGAACCTATTTCTTTGGAGAAGAAAAATGGCTGATGAAGAATCCAAAGATCTCGTTAAGAAGAAGGCTAGTGAGCTTTCTGGGGAGTTAAAAAAGATGTCTCCTAAAGCTAGATCGGACTATATGGCCAAAAAAGTTCTTTCCCAATATAAAGATGTTTTTGGTAGCGCACCTGTTAGTGAGATTAAAGATGTGGCCAAAATTATGCCTAAAGTAGCCACACCCATTATGTCTCGTCTTGCGGGTCCTGTAGGTATGGCGTTGAGTGCCAAAGACTTCTATGATGACTTGCAGGATCCACAGGTTCAAATGGCTCTAACCCGTGTGTTTGGTGGGGAGGAACAAGCCTATAACATGTGGGCGGAAGGCCAAGAAAAAGAAGGAAGAACTGTTCCTTCCTATGCAGAGTACTCTGCGAAAAAGAAAAAACGTAACTAGCTGATAAAGGAGCTAAGCAATGGCTAACGAATTTACAATGGACGATTTTAGGCGCATGCAGGAACTTCAAGCTGCGTTCGAGGCTCTAAGTACGGAAGAGACTGCCGCGCTTTTTGAGGATTCTGACATGGACGAGGCTATGCGTTACGCAATGCAAGACCGAGATATGCGTCGTGCGGCCGAACAGGGCGATGCCATGGCGAATACCCTACTTCGTGGCGAAGACCCACCCTCTCCACAAGAGATGGACCCTGTTGATCTTCCTCCTGCCCGCATGCGTATGGATGGCATGGGTGCTGGTCCAAAGCCTAAGAGGTAGCTCATGGCCGAAAAGAAAAGCAAGAGCAAGGTCAACGAAGCAGGTAATTATACTAAACCGATGATGCGTAAGCGTTTGTTCGCTGCTATCAAAGCAGGTGGCAAAGGTGGTGCGCCCGGTCAGTGGTCTGCTCGTAAAGCTCAGATGCTCGCCAAGCGATACAAAGAGAAGGGCGGGGGATACAAATGAAGGAGACGCAGAAGTCACTCAAACGCTGGACAAAGCAAGATTGGACTACTGCGTCGGGCAAGAAGAGTAGTGAGACTGGAGAAGTCTATGCTCCAAGGGCTACGATAGAACGTTTACGGGGGACGGAAAAGCTTGCTAGAGCCAATGCAGTAAAGCGGAAGGCTAAGGCGGCAGGAAAGCAGCATGCCAAGCACGGCTTACACAAAGGTAAGAAGAGGTAACTATGGCCGTATCCCCTAAAAAGCGTAGGAATGCCGCACGAGGTGCCATGCTCATGAAGAAGCATGGACTATCGGGCTACAACAAGCCTAAGCGAACGCCAAAGCATCCTAAAAAGTCCCACATTGTTCTTGCAAAAGAGGGTGATACCATCAAGCTGATTCGCTACGGTCAGCAAGGAGCTAAGACGGCAGGCAAACCCAAACCGGGGGAAAGCGACCGCATGAAGAAGAAGCGTGCTAGTTTTAAGGCTCGTCATCGTAAGAACATCGCTCGTGGTAAACTTAGTGCCGCTTACTGGGCAAATAGGAGCAAGTGGTAATGGAAAAGAAACTTAAGAAGATTAGCAAGGAGCTAGACGGTGCATCGAAGAAGCACAAGAAGCAATCCGATCAACTCGCGGCTGCTTCTAAAATGCATGGTCGGCAGGCCGATGAAATCCGAAAGCTTGTACTAGCTGCGGCTAAAAAAGCTATGGGGAACTGATGGACCCTAACGTATATATCCCAGAGGTACTGCCTAGACAGATTCAAGTTCTTGGTGAGGACGGGCCTCAGCTTGTTGACGCGGCTGACTTACGGGACTGGCTTGCCGAGAATCAAAACGAACGGCCACCGGGTTCCGGCCCAAATGGCGAGTGGACCGTGGACGATGAGTCAGCCGCGATGAAAAACTACTATCGGGCCGTTGCAAATGCGTTAGAAGATGAATCTGGCGAGATGCAACAACGTCTTGAAGAGTATCCGTATGACGTTATGGCGGATATGCTTGACGATCAAGGCTACGACTTTTCCCCCGAGGGTGCAGAGGCACGTCAGCAACGAGCAAATGAGTTGTTAAATCAGACTATTGACGAGTTGGGTACTGACGAGTTTATACGGGAACATTTTCAACCTGCGTTTCCCGATGAAGAGGACGATCGTCTTTTTAGTCATGATGACGTTAGGGAGAGACTGACTGCGTATCAGCAGTCACAAAATCGGACACACGATGCGGCTCGCAAGGCTGTGGGTAGCAGCAGCCCTCAAGGCTACATCGTACACCCGGACGGGTACACCGAATACTTTGAAGACCCCGAGGTTACTGCTCAAGCCAAAAAAGATACCGAAGAGTCTGAAAGGCAGTATCTAAAAGAGCAGCGACAGAAGCAGAAAGAAGCAGAGCGTAGGGGACGCCAAGACCCCGCATCAACTCTTGGCCCCTCGATGACGGAATGAGTTCTCCCCTCGAAGACGAGGCGTTAGCCGCACTATGCGACCCTGCGATTAGTCTCAGGGCTTACGCTAAGATTATCGACCAGCAGACAGGTAACGAACTACCGTTCGATCCGTTTGCGATTACGAATCGTCTTCAGGAGACGGTGGTTGCGTATTACTCCGAACCACCAAAAACTCAGTTTGGACAGACCAAATGGCTGACTGTGCTTGGTTACCGACAGGGCGGGAAGAGCCTAACCGCTGAACTGTGTGGGTATGTCCGTTCTGCGTATACACCCGGACACGACCATGTTTGTATTGCTGATAATCGAGATCGGGCAGAATATCTCCACCGTCGTATCCACTTAACGCATAGCAGGTGGCCAGAACCTGTACGGGCAAAGACGGTACCGAACCGAGAGGTAAGGCAGTTGACTTTTCAGCACGGCGGGAAGATGCGCGTGCTGTCTGGAGAATCTGGTGCAGTAGGTATCGGTCAATCACCCGACAGTTTCCATGGTTCTGAGCTTCCTTACTGGAGAAACGCTGGTCACCAGTTCTCGATGATCTACCCATCGATGATTAACCGTGACCACTCTCTAGTCCTTTTGGAATCTACCCCAGCACCCATCATCGAGCCATCAACAGAATGGTGGCGTGACCACTGCCGGGACGCCAAACTAGGGCTTGGACGTTGGGTCTACGGATTTTTTCCTTTTTGGGACGGGAAGCTAAATGCTCGTGCTTGGCCTAAGAATGCTAGACTTGAGAACGAAGAGATTAAGCTCCTTGAAAAGTTCGGACACCTCGGGCTCAAAAAAGAGAACCTAGCGTTCCGCCGTCTTATGATGGAGACGGATGCTGAGATTCGTCGTAATCCAGACCTATTTAGGGTTTACTATCCCTTTGACGACATCAGTTGTTGGATTGCTTCCATTGGATCTGTCTTCCACAACACGCTTCTCAAACGCCACCAAGAAAAGACGCTTATACCATGGGAGGCTCCATACATGGAGTATGAGCAGCCTGAGGCCGGTGCTGTTTACGTTATGGGTGTTGACCCAGCGGGCTACGCCGCTCGGGACCATGCCGCGTTTCAAATACTGAAGGTGTACGATGGAGAATGGACCCAAGTTGCCACATTCGGAGCGACTACAGACCCTGTTACGTTTGCGAAGAAAATCTACGACATGGGTCGGAAGTACAACAATGCAATGGTTGTCGTCGAGAGTAACGGTGTTGGTGTTGCTACTTTGGCTCTACTTGAAGATGCTGGCTATCCAAATCTCTACTACGACAAGCCCTACAAACCCGGATTTGCGTCCACTGCCAAGTCAGTCTCAATGATGCTTTCGTATCTTCAAGACGCATTGAAAGACGAATTGATCTTGTGGGACGAAGATACGGTAGACCAACTGGGCTCATACCGAGAAGACAAGCGAGTCGAGCGTTCGATTACTTCTGAAATGTTGCACTCTGGGAAGCCCGGTAAGCGCCGAGAACGACATCACTGGGATAAAGTATCTGCGTTGCAGCTAGCTTGTGTGGGTGCGCGTAACGCTCCTAGACGCTATAAAAAGTCTACGGTACCCGAGGGCATGGAAAATATCTTGCTATTCCGAGATATGAGTTATGATCAGGTACAGGCGCACTGGAAAAAGTCTGCCAAGCAGGATAACAAACGTCAGTGGCGTAGAAGCCGGTATCGGAGGCGTAAATGAGTGCTCAGAAAACACCCGCTCTCATCCGGGCTAGGAAGCGTCTTGATGCGATTAAGAAAAAAAGCTCTGCTCAAGATACCTTTGGTGGCGATGCGCTAACTGAAACATTTGAACGACCTGATGCTTTTATTGGTAAGAAGGTCGAGGAGACACAATAATGGCTATTGATGAGAAACGATTGGATGAATCTCTTAGAAATCAACTAGCAAGTGCAACTGAAGTTGATGATATCGCTCAGCTTGAGAGGGAAGCAAAGGCAGATGTAGCTGCTAATGTAGCCGCAGTAAACGCTGCTCAGACTGCCCGCAAAGACCCTATGGAAGCGGCTGATATTTCGGACCTCGATGCGCGTACTCGATTTGCAGGTCCTGTTGAACAAATGACCCGCAGAGAACTTCGTCAACGTTATCGGCAACAGCGACCTGAGTTTCGTCAGGCCATGAAGGGCGTGACTGGAGCGACAGAGCAAGAGCTTAAGGATGCTGCTGAAGGCATGGGTGACATTAAACGCGAGATAGGCGAGCGCCGTGACATCCAACGTAAGGCTCGCCAAGTTTCCCGAGGTCGCGGTTCATTTAGTGATGCGATCAATAATGCTGTAGCTAAAGCAATGCCCGCCGAAGAAGAGGAAGCAGCCGTTGAGGAAAAGGCAGCGCCAGCGCCAAAGCCAGCTTCGGGTAGTAAAACTCCCCGAGATGAAATCAAGCCCCCGCCCGTTAGGACCACTGACGATTTTATGAACCCACCGGTCCGCACCGCCGCCGAACAAGAGTCCTTGAGACAGCAAGAGGAAGGATTGAAAGCTCTGGGAATGCTTGAAGACGACGAGGCCGAGGTCGATGCCGATCTCGACATGGATGACCCCGTTGTCACGCCAGAACCAGAATCTATGCCTGACCTCAATCGCAGTGCCCGCGAGTATATGAAGTCAACGAATGTGCGCAAGCCTGAAGGCATGTCTGACGCACAGTATGCACGTTTAGTACAAGAAGCATCTGAGGAAGTCCCTCAAGAATTGTTTGGGACACCCGGTAAGCGTCAACGACAGTTTGATGCCTTACTTGCGGGCAAACTATCAACAGCAAGTGATATGGATTCCCCTACAGGTGAGATGGATTCCCGTATAGATGCCCAAGCGGGTGCGCTTATGCGTGATATGATCAACAAAGGCGCACCTCCGGGACCAATGTTTAAGAATCTTATTAACGAGGATGGAACTGTTAACGACGCTGTTGCCACCCAACTAATTAACGCAGGATCACCGGGCATTGATAGCGGTGTTATTGAACGTATTCGAGCCATGCCACCTGAAGCTGCGAAGCGACTAGCACAACGTTTGCGAAGCGAATAATGAGGGAGTAATCTATGCCACTATCCGGCAAACAAATACAAGGCATCATCAAGACGCACAAAACCAAGTCGCGTAATGAACGTGAGGACTGGGACCGTTGGCGTTCTTGGTATGTTTCCGAGTACTGGGGGGCTAACTCGGAGCAACCATCAGGCTCTACGCCTATTGGCGGGGACTTGTCCGAAGGGGTCAACTTCGAGACAAACTATCCGTATGCCTACATCGATACGATGATTGCAAACGTTTGCCCTCAGAACCCGAAAGTTACCGTCATGGCTCGCCAAGATAAACTGAAGGGTGCAGCGCAGTTTCGTGAGGCGCTCATCGACGACGTGTTTCGGCGTAACAAACTGCATACACTTTTGTGGAAGACGTCTACGAATGTAGCGTTGTGCGGGCGGGGCTTTCTCAAAGTAGTGTGGAACTTTCAGCGTAACAGTGCTGAAATCTATACCATTGATCCCCGTCAAGTTTTCTTTGACATGTCGGCGTCTCGATTTGAAGATATTCGATACTTAGTCGAGGTTACCGTCCTAACGGAAGCCGAGTTTAAGAGTCGGACAAAAAAGAAGGGACAGAAGTCTGCCTATAATCAAAAGGTGGCAGAAAAAGCTAGCTTCTCCGGCTTCCCTACATGGCTGAAGGACCGAACACGGAACAGCACCATGATGAACGAAGCCTCTACGGACGTATACAAATGGGTAACTGTATATGAAGTGTACGACTTTGAGGGCGAGGGCAGGTATTACCACTATCTGGAAAACATCGAGGAGCCTCTGTTTGAGGGGGAACTGCCTTACCGTTACACACGCAATCCCTTTATTCATTTGACGTTCAACGAGAACATGACAGATCTTGGCGGTCTGTCGGACGTTAAGCTGATTCAATCGTTGCAAGAGCGGCTGAATGAGATTGATACCCTAGAACTTTGGCACGCACATACGTCTACTCCTGTGATGATGGTCAACACTGCACTTGCCGACAATCCAGAAGACATCCTGACTGCATTACAAGAGGCCAATCAACCGGGCTCTATGATCGCAGTACAGGGTAAAGCGAATGCACCTCTAGGAGATATTATTGGATCAACACCTATACCGGGAATCTCGCCGCAGTTTGCGGACATGCGCGCTCGATGTAATCAGGTCATCGAATTTATACTGGGCATTCCACAATACAGTCGTGGCGTTGTTGGTGTGGCCGATGTTGCGACGGAGGTCGCGCTCGCGGATACGGCAACTCGTACCCGAAACGGACGAAGAATAAAGCAGATTGAGGATATGATACGTGCCGCTGCCGAGCGCGTAGTAGGTCTGTATGAAGAGTATCTCCCCGCAGATACCAAACTGCCCATCCGCTTGACAGATAGTCAGGAAGTACTAGAAGTTACAAGAGAAACATTAAATATGAAGGATGAGCGAGATCCGGGTCAGAATCCATTGGACTATGATTACGTCGCGATTCCTTACTCTCCGACCGAGAATCACCGTCTCGTCCAACTTCAAAAGATCCAACAATACATGCCCTTGCTCATCGAATCCCCCGCTGTAGACAAAGAGAAGCTTATTGTTAAGCTTCTAGATTTGTTGCAGCTTTCCGATGTGCTCGCTCCCGCTAAGCCCGCTCAGCCTGTTCCTGCTGGACCTGCCGCTGTTCCCGGTGCTCCCGGCGCGGCACCACCGGGCATGGATACACTTGCTACGGGGGCTTTGCCTCCCGGAACCGAACCTAATCCCGTTCCTACCCCAATGGGTGGACCGGGCAACCCAATGATATAGGAGATTATTATGGCTAAAAGTCGAATGCCCAACATCCAAGATGTAGCGGCTCGTGCAATGAAAAGCATTAAAGGCGGCTACGGTGGAGATGACGAAGATAAGAAGAAAGGTAAGGGCAAAGCTAAGGGCGCAGCGCGAGCACGACCAGCCCGGGGCAGAACTGCTCGTACTACCGAAAGTGCTCGCACACCATAATGCGTCTCCCCGTTAAAAAAATTCTTGATATTGTAGGCTCTGTCCTTCGTCTTGTGGTTCCTTTGGTCCGCAAGAATAAGGACAAGTCTAAGGAGACGCGATGAACCCCTTAGTTATGGTAAAGGCGGCTGGGATTGTAAAGGACAAGCTACAAAGTGGCAAGAAAAAGTCTAAAGAAGATGAGGATAAAAAACCTACTCTTCTCACATCCAAAGGACGCGCAATACAAGGTCCCCCGACAAAGGTGAATTATGAAACATGAAGTTAAAAAACGTGCTTCTATGAAGATTTCTAAGCTTATCAAAGAGGGTAAGTCTAAAAAACAAGCGGTTGCCGCAGGAACCAACATGGCTAAGAAGGGCAAAGTTGGACCCAAAGGCGGTTATAAAAAGAAGGGTTACTGATGCCGGGAATGCCTAGTAAACTAAAAGCTGCTCAAGAAGCTATGTTAAAAAAGCACTCTAAACATCACAGTCCTAAGCATATGAAAATGATGCGGGACCTGATGGCTAAGGGTAAAACTTTTAATCAAGCACACAAAGCAGCAAAGAAAGAAGTTGGTGACTAATGCCTTTTTATGATTTCAAATGCCCTGCGGGCTGCGGATATTTCAATGACATCTTTGTTCCATTATCTGAGCACGGAAAGACTTGCTGCACTGAATGTGGTGCAGTCCTTACTACTGTTATTAGTGAAGTTGCTCTTATTGGTCCCATGCCTTCTAAGCCTTTGGTTGTGAAGCAAATTGGCAAATCGTTCGAGTCCGAACGGGCTTGGAAGAAGTACCAAAGGGACAACCCCGATTCTGCGGTTGTGTCTGCGGATTCTAAACAATGGAAAGATCACCGAGACGCAGTTCGCAATAAAGCGGACGCTAGGTCCCGCAAGATGGGCTACCGCGACTTCGAGGACCGTGCCGCGCATAGAAAAAAAGAAAAGGCTAAACAGTCCGGGAAACTTGACAAAAAGATTTATGTCCACTAATCACCATTTAATGAGGTCCCTACCATGCCTATGATGAAAGACTTGCTAGACAAACTACAAGAAGATCCACCCTCGACCGAGCAAGAGCTTCGCAATGCTCTCGACGAAACGGGCTACGATCTAATTATGAAAGAGCCCTCCATGGGCGATGGCGAGATGGAAGATGAGTCTCCCATGGAAGCGATGGGTGAGGACTCCGACGAAGATGAAGAGGCCCCAGAAGATATGGGTCCTGACGATGCCGCAGTTGAGTTAGACATCATCAAAGAAATGATGCCCATGGATGCCGCCATGGGTGCTGCTCCGATGGGTGTGAACCCCCGGATGATGATGCAGGTTAAAACTAGAAAAGCAGCCAAAAAGGCGCTTAAGGAGGGGTAATGAGCGAAGATCTAGAGGCGGGGGCTGCTCCTGCTGAATCGAGCGAAGCGGCTCCTGTTGAGGCGGCTGCGGTAGAAGCGGCTCCTACCGAGACGGAAGAGTCTGCCCCAGAGGTGTCTGCTGAGCCAGCGGAACCCTCCCTCGCCGCTGAAGAAGAAGCGGTTGAAGAAGCTCCCGTCTCTTTTCCCTCTGCGGATGATTTTACTTGGGACGGTTGGCAAGGTGACATTGGAACTCTTCCCAATGAGATTCGCCCATGGGGCGTTCACCTCGATAAATACTATCAAGGTAGAATCAATTCCGTAGCTACCGACATCGACCAGACTCGTGAGATCTACGAGGCTTTGATCGGTGGCAAGGAAGATCCCCGTATCCCAGAGTTCCAAAATCAAATTGGTGAGTGGGAGACAAAGTACAACGGTATAAACTCGCAGTTCGAGGCACTTACCAAAGAGTACCAAGATTATCAGAATACTGTACAAGAAGCTATCCAAGAAGAAGCACAAGAGTACGCAGACAAGTTTGCGGAAGATAATCAAGATCTGTTCAATGATGCAGACTTGAACGATGCGTTTGGATCTCTTCTTGACGAAGGTTGGATTCTCGAACATGCTGCGGTAGCTGCGCGTCTACCGGAGCATCTCAGAGATGTTGCACGGCAGGCTAAGAGCGATGGGGTTCCCGATTCCTACGCACTTAAACTGGCTCAGGGTGCGAAGAGCAGACCCGCAAAGCCCCGTCCGGGGGCGGAACTAACATCCGGGGCTACTACCCCGTCGCGTTCAGCCGAGCAGGTTAGTCTGCCGTCTAACTCGCCGATGTCCCTCCGTGAGTTCCGTACTCAAGTTGCGCGTAACGCCCTATCTAGTAAAAGGAGATAATCATGGCGATTTCACCAGATGTGCTGGCGACCGCGCTCAATGAGCTTATGCCGTCGTACAGTGAATTGTTTGTTAAGTTCCATCCCTTGATGGAAAAAGTAATGCTGAACGGGAACCTGTCCCGCGATGCTCTAAAAGGTCCGAAGCGAGAGTTCGCTGTTGTGACTGACGGTCCCGGTACTGTGACGCAGGTGTCTACTGGTACAGAGATCATTGCCGGTGGTCGTGCTCAAAATGCCGTCCGTGGTAATGTCATTGCACCTCGACTCATCTATGCGTTCGACGTTCCCGGCAAGGACTTGGCTGAGGCTAATGGCGAGATGGACCTCGCTCGAATCCTTCAGCACTACCCAGAGTTGGCGCTGTCTGACTTCCACGAGCGGATCTCGAATCAGCTTGGAACAGGTAACGGTAACGGCGTTGGCGGTTTCGCTACCCTGAACGGTAACACCACCTTTACCCCACAAGGTGAGTCACGACAGGGCTTCTTCGAGGCTGCTGCACCGGCTGCTCAGACTAACACCTGCCACGGCCTCGCCAAGGCAACTACCAACGGCTGGCATAACCAGTACGAAGACATCACTTCGTTCGCCACCAACGGTCGTAGCCAAATGCGTAAGGCTTACTTCGCTGCTTCTCGTCAGGGCAAGACCATGGGTCCTGTCGATCTGATGATCGGTGACGAGGCTTCCTACCTCAACTACATTGACGACTTGGACGATCAAGTCCGCGTGGTCAAGGTTGAAGGCGACAAGGCTCCACCTCTCGTCCGTCAGGGCGTGAAGTTCCTCGAAGCTGACTTCTACCTCGATGACTCCATCGACGTGTCTAGCGCCAACTTTAACGCTGCGATGCAAGACGGCGTTATCTACGGAATGAAGACGCCGACTTGGCACCTGTTTACCCTTGGCCACGATGCAGGCCGCGAAACGAAGGGCGACTTCGCTCTCCGTGGACCGTTCCGTATCCCTGACCAAGACATCTTCCGCTACGAGCTTGTGTTGATGATGGGCCTCCACACTACGCAACTCCGCGCTAACTTCCTCGTTACCGGCGCTGGCACGCCTTAAGGAGATAATATGTCTGGATTTACAGCAGCAGGTATTAGCAAAGATACCGTTACTACTACGCAACAGGCTCCTCTGGGCTTCGAGTTGACCGTCCCTGACGGCGACAAGGGCGCTCAAGTGTGGGTTTACGTTTTCAACGATGACGCCTCCGGCTTTGTTGCTGGTGACGTGGTTGTGCGTGACGCTTCAACGCAAACCTACGACGGTATTTTGAACACCGATACGACCGCCGCAGTGCGTGTTTTGGGCATTGCCCAGCACGCCATCGCAGCGGGTTCGTACGGTTTCATTCTCCGCAAGGGAATCGGCGTGGCACGCGCTGCCGACAATGGAAACGACCAAGACGACGATCCACTCGTAGCGGGTGCCTCTGGAGATACCAACCCTACTGGTGTTGACGTTATGGCAGCAGGCGAAGAGCACTGCGTTATCGCTCTAGGACTTGCAGACGCAGGCTCGACAGCGGGCGCTACATTCGCAGTCTACGTCAACGTGCCATAGGCTAGTAGATGAATCTCAAAGAGATTCGGACCTCGATGTTCGCTCAGGCGGATTATTCACCGAATAGTTCGCCTGAAGCGACATCGCGTGTCAACGGCTTCATCAACCGGGCTTACAACCAGTTAGCCTTGGAAGCCCCGTTTCTCTTTTTTGAGTCTAGGGTGAATCTGGCTACTGAACCCGATGTTACGTCTAAGGCGGGAAAGGAAGCCGTAGCTGGAGATAGGATTCAGCTTTTAGGTACCAATACAGGCATGGGCGCGGACAAAGACCCATGGACATGGCGAACTACCTATACAAATGCACAAGCCTCTACCGATGAGGATTTGTTTACCATTTGGAAAACTGACCGTTCATGGGACGGTCGCATGATTGAGATTACAACTGCGGACGGTACGAAGATCCGCAACCAAATCCGTTCTATCTGGCGCGAGACGGACGGTATTACTTACCGATACGCATTCACGTTAGTTACCCCATGGGACACCAATACCTATGGCGACGGCACCGCTACCATCGACAACTTCGCGGGCTTCAAGTACCGCATTTTTACGGAAGCGTACCCTCTACCAGATGATGTGATTCAACTAAAATCAGCTTGCTTCCGAGATGAGGATATTAACTACCCACTCGATGTCTTCGGGCAGGAAGAGGCAGCGCAGTTTCAACTCAAGGGACCTCCAAGCCAAGTGGCATCTGGCATCCCCCGTGTTGTCTATCGAGAGAAGCATGTTCATATGCGAGGCCCCAGCGTCCCTCCGGTAGCTAGTCTTGACACTAAAGGTAATGATACTGTTTACTGGAAAGGTCCTGAGCCCGGTGGATCGTTTGAGTATAAGGTCACTTACTCATGGGGTAAGCGCGACGTTGAGTTCCAACTCCCCGGTCTTGCTCTTACCTCGGGCTTCGCACAGCCGGTTCAGCAGAGAGACACGACAACGTATCCGTCTTCAAGTGATACGAATCGTGCAAATACTACGGACGACAGGTTCCGGGCTCCTCGCTTTGAGTCCCCGTCGTCTCCAGCCTCAAATACTGTCGAGCTAGTTCCCGCAGGACCAACCACTCCGGCTATTAAGATCTCGCTGCCAAACATTGCTTATGCGCTTGGCTACCTCAACGCCTCGGGCAGTAGTCTATCTCGGCAGTCGTTGAACCAGAGCGGCGTGTACATTCGCATTTATCGTAAGCGTCTTACTACAAACTTCGACCGGTACGACGAAACCGATCCCGTCTTAGCTCCCCGACCAGCAACTGGGCTATCTACGTCCCAACTAGACGCAGCGCAGGACTTCTTTCTCCTTGCCGAGTTACGCGCAGATAGTGTAAACGGTGGGGTGTGGTACGATAAAGGTGATGTGCTTCCCGACTATAACTGTAGGCTTCGGGAGATCCACGGGTATCAGACGATGGCGTTCTACCCTAAGCCCGACAAACGATATGTGGTAGACATCCGGGCTGTGGTTCGTCCCCAACCTTTGATTGACGAACAAGACAGCCCTCTGCTACATGCAGAGGCTATGAGCGTTCTCATCGAGAAAGCTATGGCGTTGTTCTATGAGAATCTAGGTCAGTTTCAACTTTCCCAACTGTGTACACAAAAGTATCGCGAGGCGCTACTTACCCTCTCAAAAAGATATGGTGACCTTCGACCCCCGAACACCCCTGTGTTACGGAGGATGACAAGAGCACAAAGCTCTTATCGAAGCAATCGTTATTATCGGAAGTGGTATACTACTTCAAGCTGAGGGAGACAGTATGGAAAAAATGATTTGTGGTGGAATTTACGAGGTAAAGGAAACCAACATGGTGCGCCAAGGTACTTTGGTGGGTGTAACGTTTGAGCCAAACAATGTTGTTGGTGCGATTCAGTTTGCCGGTCACGCCCCTGAACTTGTGCAAGAGGGTTCTGAGCGCTGGGCTATGTTCACCCTTATTGGTCGCCCAGCATCACCAAAAGTAGGTCGTCCGAAGAAGGGGTAACAAATGGCGAGCAAATCAGGAGTCGCCTCACTAGGCCCCTACATTCTTCGTGTCCAGTCAGGAAGACTCATTGCCGCCAATGATGTTGCGTCCGAGATCATCAACCTCACCCAGACCCCAGAGGCAACTCTGCGGTCTGTCGTGGGGCCTGCGTCCTTAATTGACAACCGCTATACCTACGGCTCCGGGCTACAGCAGTCATTTGTAGAACGTGAGCGGGGTAGCGATGTGCCCCGCCCTCTGTCTACAAAGATTACGGCGAATATGAGCGTGGGGCCTGTCATCAAGTACGCTGAACCTATGCACGGGATCTACCATACACTGCTAGATAAGGGTCAGCGAGACGTGCTTATCCTGCATACAGGTCCTGAACTGTGGGAGTTTACCGGTTGGAATCGGGGTTGGAAGAAGCTGATTGCCCTAGATGCCCCTAGTGGTGGCGTGGCGGCAGAACTTGTGAACGATACACAACCTGCCTATCCGACCCAGTTTGAGTCCACAGGCAAAGGTGTTGTTATCGTCCCACAAGGTAGCCGCGCATACTACTACGATGGTTACACAGTTGCCCCTCTGGGCTTCTCTGAGGTGCCGGGACCCCCACAGCCCAAGGGACCGTCTAACAGTCGCGTAGAGGCCACTGCTCGCGGTGTAGGCATGAACGATCTAGGTTATGCCCATGACGGTACGCCTTTCGACCCCCGCCGCAATAACTACAACGCGGGAATGACCAAGGGCTTCGGCACTGGTCGTGTAGGTACAACGAGTGAGCTTACGTTTGATGCGTCAGTATTCCAAGACTCTGGCGATAACTCTGAAGCGTACAACGCGGGCTGGATTCAGCGAGGCGAGTACAGGTGTAAGGCTCAGTTTGTAGATTACTTTGGTAACCTTTCCGCGTTGTCCCCGGAGTCTTCGCCTGTTGAGATTGCCTTCCAACCTTCTGTTCTGCCAGATCCATCAGGATCGTCTGATTTTGAGGTCGTGAACGTAGACCTGATGCGAAAGCAGATTGCTTGGACAAACATCTCTACGGGACCAGATCACTGTATCGGACGCAACTTGTACCGGACCAAAGACATGATTGGTTCGGGGGACACTAAGTTCTACCGGCACACACAGAATACCCAAGGGCTCCTGTCTGACTTCGCTACGTTGCCTGATAACGTTACCGTTGTTTACCCCGACAATATCCCGGATGCGTTTCTTGTCCGGGAAGCCTTTGATGTTGTTCCTGTTCCTCTCTTCAAGCTTTGCCGCTTAGCATTTGGTCGACTGTGGATTGCAGGCATGAATGACGAACCCGGTATGATTCGCCCCTCTATGCCCGGACGATATGGTACGTTCTTGGCGGATGAGGAGATCTTCCCAGACCCTGCGGGTGGCGAGATAACAGGACTGGCGCGAGCCAACCAAGGGCTAGTCGTATTTACCCGCTCGGGTACATTTCTCGTTACCCGATCAGACGACGGCAAAAGCTTCCGGTCGTCTACCCTTTCGTCTACTGTTGGCTGTGAGGCACCGAGTTCAATTGCAACGTTATCTGATGGTCGTATTGTTTGGTTGGGTAGAGATGGCTTTTATGCCTTCAACGGCAGTGCCATTACGGCAATATCTGCCGACTTGCGAGACTTCTTCAAGCAAGTAAGTAAGCCAAGAATGAAGCAAGCTACCGCATGCTACGATGTAGCTCTTGAGGAGTACAGGTGTTGGGTTTCGGTAAACGCCGATACGCAAAACTCCATGTGTCTAATCTACGATATGCAAGGTTGGCGGAAGAGAACGGATGTCAAAGCGGCGAGCGTGTGTTTGACACAAGATCACCGAAAGTACATGCTCGCAGCCGGTGAGATCACAAACGATGTGTCCCATCACGGAGTCTACGTCCTTGACCATGCCGCCAGTCCGAGCGATTCGGGGCTCAATACTCTGATAGACGAACGAGAGTTCTTGCTTGAGACGTCGTGGATGCAAGCCAACTCGTCACTAGTGCGCTCTACCGCACGAGTCGTAAACCTTTGGCTTAGGGAAACGGAAGACGCTAACGTAACCGTTGAGGTTCTAAGAGATTGGCGTAATACAACTACGGAAACGACTACTGCAAAGAAGTACTCGGGTGCAGATACCCCTACTTTTTACGCGACGACCACCCTTGGCGCGAGCGGAGCTAAGTTTGTAAAACGTCGTCCATACTGGACACGAGTCCAAGTTTACGTTTCTTCGAGCGAGACGTTTAAGTTTCGCATTAAAGGCACTGGAGACTGGGAGTTTATCGGTCTACAAGTTGAAACAAGCCCTCGCGACTTCGGGGGCGCACAAGTACCCCCATAGGATGTGTCATGGCTTGGAAGTATATGAAGAGGCCCATTAAGGGCGAATATGTTGCGGACATCGACGCCCTCAATGAGAACTTTTTAGTTATCGCTGAAGAAAGCGCAGGGTACCTCAACGAGCACAATCTCGAAGGTCCGGGGCTCGACGCCGCTGGGACCGAACTCCGCGTTTCCGAAATCGAGCAACTGGTGTCTACCCGAACTGGTTTGTCGACCCCTAGCATCGGGGGCGTGATCCGGTCCAATAAACTGCCGGAAGACATTGCTTATCGGCTACACTATACCGTGCCCAGCAAATCCCGTAAGCCTAACGACGTAGCTGCGTCAAACTGGACCGACTATGCAGCGAATGATTTCTTTGTTACGAAGGCTGTCCCCGGATTTAGCATGCGGCGCACATTTGTCGGTGGCGTCGTTTGGATTTGCTGCTCTTTCACCCTGCATAGCCATAATGCCCCTGCCTTTGATGATCTCACTGAGTTCAGAGCCGATGCAGCCGAAAAGAAGGGCTTTGGATTTAACATCGCTATCGAAATTGATGGGGCGATCGTCCCCGAGTCCCTAGTAGGGACAGGAGACATCACGCAAGAAAACTTCATGGACCAGAATCAAACGAAGATTGGAGGCAGTGGCTCTGATGCAGGCGGGCTCAATACAAAACCAAAAGGTGGCGGTGGGGTCAATGGAGCCCGTAACGCTATTGTAGTTGATGCCGTTGTACCCTTATCACCGGGCGTTCATACCATACGGCTTGCCATTCAAGATATACGAGGCAGTAATGCGCGCATATCTAATAACAAAGTTAAGGTATCTACAATAGAGTTCTTCGCTTTGGAGATGTTGGGCTAATGTCGTACAAGTACTTAGAAGACGGAACTGTTTTTAATGCTGAAGAGCTAAATGACAGATTCACAGCCGAGCAAGTCAATATAAATGACGTAACTAGCTCAGAGCTACAACATGGAGCTTTAGGCGCGTCCCATCTGCCCATGATGATTGGTATAGCCGGTCAACCCGAGGCGGGGCGCACCCCGCAAAAAAGCATCGCCACCATGGTTCCGTTTGGCACTACCCAGACCTATAAGTCAGGGCAGACAATAGTTTCCGTTGACTTCGACGGTTTAGAGTTAGGACATGGGGAGAAGGACAAAGCGTCTGCCCTGCTGGTGCTGTTCAATGCTAATGTTGAAGTGTTCTGCAAGTTCGATCAAAGCGGCAACCCGTTTGACATGCCGAGTGACGAGCGCGTAGAGGACTTGTTATTCGCTACTTTTGGCGTCAAACTGTCATCGCCCACTACGGGCTTGGTACTTGATAAGACTCTTCGCGCTATATCTCCCGGTTACACCATGTCAGCGCAAAGCACCTATGGCCTTACTGGCACAGCGATTTTGCCCGACATCCAATCCTTTAAAGACGTAGCTTTACGCTCTGTTATTCTGCCCTCTGATGTTGCATTCTTTGCCGGAGAGGGCTTGAGCCAAGTAAGTATTGTCGTTAATATTGGGGAGTATCTTGCTACCCCTTCTGGAAACTCGTACGGAGTTAAGATCTCCAAGGTAAACTTTACCTGTCTTCCGATCCAAGCCAAGGTAACTGAAACCTAGGAGTTGCTATGAGACGATTAGTATTGCCTACATTTAAAGACGGAGCGCCTGCGGACACAACTGCGGATACGCTGTCTCAAAACTTTTTTAGTCAAAGCAACGACTCACTAGCGGTCATCAACGGCGGGCTGGGGCACGACTTCATTAATGACTTGACCGAGCTAACTTATCAGCATGTTCAGACGCCCGCATTTTCCTCTGGGAGGCAAGTCGGAGGTACTGCTAGCCTTGATTACTTCTCAGGTGGTGGCGATATTGAACCCGGATCAGGTTGGTTTGCCGGTGTTGGAGAAGAACCGGCTAGTACACCCAATCGTTGGCTCGCTGTTCCCGGCGCTAATCAGCGCATCTATCTACCGTACGAGGCTTATGTCCTCGTAGTTTGGTCAGTAACGTGGGCCAATGACAGTCAGTTCTCGACCAATCAATCTCATATCGGCTTCTTTATCAATAACGAAGCTGCGTATAGTCAACCCTTCTATTCAGATGACGCTACCCGATACAAGAACAACCCATGCATCCGCCGAATACGTCGATCTCAATTTGGGCGAAACTCGGCTAGTGGCGAAACCGGCGGTGCTGCCAACGCAGACAGAATCCAAGATCGATACAAGACTCGGGTGTACAGCGGACATTATTTCAGCCCCGAAGCTCTGCAACCCGGCTTTCATGATATAGGGTTACAGATATGTTGCTCCGCTGGGAGCACTTCCACCCTCAAACAAACTCGTGTCCGTGCTAGGTCACTGAAATACATTTACTTCCGAAAAGGAGCTACGTTCTAATGGCAAAGACAGGCGCAGAAAAACTCGCAGCAAAGCAAAAACGTCTTAGTAAGCGTGGAACCATTCAAGGTCAGCTACAGGCTGAGAATCTCCGTGCGGCTACCATGGACCCTATGCAAGCCAAGATGACTGCTCAAGAACGTGGTGGTATGGCTCTTGAAGCTGGTGCCGCAGCAGGTGCGGCTAGCGTTCCTGCCATGCAGCAACTGGCGGAAGCTGGGATGATGGGAGATCGCCAAGCGCTGTCTGCCGTAGGTACTGACATTCAACAAGGCGCATCCGACGCCGCATACCAAGGGGCTCGGGCAGCGGAGGAGTCCGACCAGCAACGTGTAATGCAGGCTCAACAAAAGAAAGAAGCGGGGCTTAAGGCGGCTCTTAATGAAAAGATCCGCAAACGGGAGCAGACAATGAAGGACATCCAAAATACGATGGAAACAGTAGCTTCGGTTAAAGACGCTGCGGCAGATGTTGTTGATTTCATTGGTATGTTGCCTAAGTAGGAGATCTCATGGCAGAGTCACAACTTGAACGTAGAGTAGAAGCGTATCGACGAGCCCGGAACGCGCAGAAGATGAAGGCAGTGAAGGCACTTCTTGGTGTCGAAACTGATCCTTCAGTTGCTGATATGGCTGCGTTCAACAAGTCGCTTGACCCCATGATTGCAAGGCTAGCCACATTACAAGCTAAGCCCTACGAGAACGAAGCCGCACGAGCAAAAGAGCGAGCGGCTACTCTCCGAAATGCTCTTGGCCAAATGCGTCAATTGATTACAAGCCGAGCAGCACAAGCAAACGGATTTCAAAAGAAACAGCTTGAAGAGTACGGCAAGAATATGGATTTCGTTATTAAAGGTGTTGCCGACGCGGAAAAGCAACAGACTGCTCGCTTAGAGGCAGGCCAAGGGGCTGACTACGGCATGAGCCCTGATAAGCTGTACAAAACCGTAACTGGTATCTACAAGGACTTTGGTGGAGATCGACTAAACACACTTCAGATCTACCGAAAAATTGCCCAAGAGATTCCTGACGCTGGCGATCTCGCCCAAGCTTATGACATCTTTGAGGAGCTAGCTGACGAACGTGGTGCCGTTTTTGATGTCGGAGCCATGAAAGACGAGGTGAGCGCGATTCAGGACAAAGCCAAAGTGTTGCTAGGCCCACAACAACTAGCGTCTGCGGGAATCGATCCAACGGATGTGCAGGCTGCGTCGTTCTATACACAAGGTCAGCAACTTGCAAACAACCCAGAAGATGTTGTCCGTCTCTTCACACAACAGCAGAAACGTTTGGACGAGAGCCAGCCTAGCTATGGTGGGAGCATGGGAGCTACTATTGCGGAGCTAGCCAGCGCTATCTCCTCGGGCTCGACACGCGACCTACAGGAAGCTTTTGACGACTTTATTGGGGAAGCCGGTCTTACGGAAGAAGAGGCCGCACTTGTGAACAATCAAGAACGACACAAAGAAGTTCTGATGGGTATGATGTATAACCCCAATGCTCCTTCAGCCATCGAAGTCGCTCGTTCTGAGTTGACTGCGAATCCTGAGTTCCAAGCCTACAAGCAAAAGATGGGGCTCAACACAGATCACGCAGCTTTTATTTCTCTCAAGCGACAAATGCGCGCAGAACGACGTAGGGCCAAACGTGAAGATCGGCGTACCCTGCGGCAAACTCGGCCCGGACAAAGTAGTGTCAGTCGTCAAGCGCTTGAAGCATTGCGTCAAAGGGAATCAGCGGCTAAGAAGGTAGCAGATGATGCTTCCGCAACGGCTTCCGCTCAAATGAATCAGGTGGCTTCCCCTCAAGGTACGACTGTGACACCCGGAGAAACTAATGGCAGAGGAAACAACTAACACTCAAGACGTTGTTGAGATTAAGCCAGAGCCTCCACCCAAACCAAAAAAAGAAGAGCCGAAAGCTACTTTTTTCGGCGTTACAGCAGATCAACTGCCCGAGCACTTGCGCCCAACATTTAACGAGTACGCTAGTGTCAAGAAGGATGTTGAACAGCGACAAGCCATCCGGGCCGAAAACGAACTACCTACCTTAGACCCCAAGACCGTCCGGGCAACTCGGCTAGAAGAAATCCGAACCCAACTTCCGAGTGACAAGACTCGTGAGGAGATGAACAAAGCGGTCCACCATAGGCGCACATTTAAAGATTTTGGTTTTGGTCAGACACTTCTCGACGACCAAGCTAAACGCATGGGGATCATTCTCGAACAACGCGGGCGGGAAGACAATGAGGAAGCACGTCAGAAACTACTTGATGACTTGGTATCATCGGCACGCGAGCAACTTCCGTATGATGCGGCTAATCCTCTGTTTAGTGCTACCGATGATAATCATGTAGATTATAACGCCGCAGAAATCCTTCAGACTTGGGCGATGCAAAACTTAGCTACGAAGTTTCAGTCCCCTGTAGACCTGTACAATAATTTTGGGCGGATTCTCAAAGAGCAAGAGGCGCTTCGTAATGAAGCCGCAGAGCTTATTCGACAGAAGACACAAGATGCTCAAGTTGAGAACGTTGCGTATGCCGTAATGAACGGCAAAAAAGTAGCCGCCATTCCTAAGTACGACGAAGGCACCAACAAGACGCTTCGTGATGCTGCCGATAATGAACTGCTTCGTTTTATGTATGGGGACAACACATCTCATGATTTGCTAGACATGTATGCTGAGGGCATGAGCAAGGGACAAAACCCCGATGATGTCTTGGCGATTACGGGCAATAAACCTGATGCCGATACTGTGCTGAAGAATGCTTTCTACAACAAGGGTGAGGCGCTGCCCTCCGAGTTGTATGTGCCCATTCACAGCACACGCGACAACCGCTTTGCGATCAACATCAAGCAACTACAACTTGGTGTTGAGAACTACTTATTTAGGCAAGAGACTGACAAACTGGGGCTAAAGCCTAGCGAGCTTAGCTCCGAGCAGCGCGATCAGATTCGCAAGCGTGCTCGCGACCGCACCGCGATCATGACCAATAACTACATTGACCCAAAAACGCTGGTCATGCACAAGGACCCAGACGGAACCCTACGCAAGTTTATTGAAGGCGAAGGCATGAGGGCGGATGCATACAATGTATTGCGTCACATCAACACTGTTCTCACTGCGGGTCAGAAGGAGAAGATTCTAAACAATCTGCCCGACCGCATCGCCCGCTCGCTGGTTGCCCTTACGCTCCCACGACGCGCAGCAGGCATCGTAGCCCGAGGTGATGAGCAACTAGAGTTTGCTCGTGGCGGCGAGTTCTTTGTTCCCGGCTTCGGAGACACGGGTGTTTCTAATAAGCTTGATTATATCTTGCGTTTGGCTGCGGATGAGGTGATTACAAAGTCATTTGCCCTTGCCGTAGACGACGAAGCTAAAGAGAGAAAAGGCAGTGAAGGTCGCCCTATGCGAGTGGCCAAGAAGATGTTGGAAAACATAGGTACCGACCGACACATCGGGTTTATGGTTAAGGATGAACACTCGGGCGGACGGTTTTTGACCGAGTTTGGTGATGCGTTCATCAACCCCATGCTAGGTGATTTTGGAAAGGAGAACCCCCAAGTAGGCACCGTTATCGGTGGTCTAGCCGCACTAGCTACGTTTATCTTCAGTCCAGATGCATTTACTGCGGCTGCTGTCGGCACCGTTGGCGTGAGGGCTGGCAAGGCGAAAGCGCTAACTAAAGCAGGTTTGACTGACCAGACGCAGATTGCCAAGGGGGGAACTGCACTAGAGAAGGTCATCCAGAATGCACTAGACGCTCATGTTGGTAAGGGCGCAAAACGGGTCACTACTGAAGAGCAGTTTGAAAAGGTAGCCGCATACATTGATGAAGCGGTACGCACCGACCAAACCGGGGCTCTATCCTCCATCAACGTGCTTACACTTATGCAAGAAACGTTTGACCACAACATCGCAACGTCGATGCGTGCAAATGGCTCGATTGCCCCTCTGCTGAAGTACTATGAGCGGTCTAAGGAGCGTATCACTAAGTACAAGCAGAAAGCAGACGAGGAGTTTGAAAAGGTCAGTGGCGATCTAGATGACGCGCAGAACATGCGTCATCAACTCGCGGGGCTAAGCAACGAGATTCACGCAGTCAACGAGGTGCTGAATGCGGAGCAGGCAGTTCACTCAGGTCTTACGGCTTTTCGCAAGAACAAAGCGCTTACCAGCCGATTCTTAAATAAACTTGTAGGCTTTGATGGCAAAAAGGTATTTTCGGCTCAAGAGCTAGATTTCTTGAACGATGCCTTCGTAGCCCTTCGTGACCCTACGGCTCTCAATCTGGCTAAGCTTCGTGGTGCCCACAAGAACATGTTCGACTGGGTACCCGTCAAGAAGGGGGACCCGGATATTCTACCCATGTCGGTAGTAAATGCAAAAGTCCAAGAGCTATTCACTAGAGCTAACGCTAAAACAGCGTACGCAGTATCTGATTTAACGGAGGCTCAGAAAGCCCTTAAAAAATCTATGCAAGCAACTGCCGCTTTCGATCGCGTTCACCTGTTGGGTAAGCTAGATCAACTAAAAAAGACAGTAAAAACGCTGCGTAAGCAACATTCGGATGTCGATGCCGCCCTCAAAGGCACAGGTAAATCCAAGACGATGCCGACCGGTCAGGTAGCGGTAGGATTGAACCGAGTTCTTGATGACAACATCGTGCGTATAAAAGAACTGACGGACCGAATCAGACTGCTTGAGCGTAGCGCCGAAGAGATGGGACAGAAAGCCTCAAAGGCTACTGACCAACAAGAGGCTGTAGAGTCTGGGGCGTTTGTCGTAGATTCCTTTAACGACTACCTCACCGGGCTGAAGATGAACGCAGCCGCTGCTAGGAAGATCGGCTCCCTCAAACCCGAGACATTTAACCGTGTGATGAAAGCGACGACGGGTCGTGACCGTGCCGTCTTCGCCCGAGAGTTCCGAACTGGAGTTGGGGAGGGCAAAGCAAAAAGTATAGAGGGCACTGGGATGACCCAGAAGGAACTGGATGATCTACAGAAACAGTTAGTAGATACAGATGTATATGCTAGCCTTGGGGAACGTGTAGCCGACGATATTTTTAGAACTGATTACCTAGTTAACCTGTTTAGTGACCCTAAAGGCACCATCCAACTTGACCATCGCAGTTTCCAGCGTGTGCTTACTAGCCCCCGGGCTTTGAAGACGTATGCGACTGTTGAGTTGAATAAGCATTT
>VTLG01007880.1_pt1 | contig 24165 bp, 33 predicted proteins | sample 4694571 | NCBI WGS metagenome assembly VTLG01 (sample SAMN12604809, study PRJNA352737) | marine metagenome | biome: ENVO:00000447; feature: ENVO:00000209|ENVO:00000569|ENVO:01000036; material: ENVO:00002151; isolation source: viral sequences binned using virsorter ...
ATAGTCAGACAGTTAGCAACCTCTGCAGTGGAATCAACTGAAACATATGACATGATAGTTCCTGATGAGTATTCTTATATTAGCGACATTACTACATATAGAGTTAGCAAAGCTAATGATGAATATTGTTTCAAGGTTGGATATGGTGAGTATGCGTTTGAGTGGAATGGAGAACCAGCACATAAAACAAATTCAGGGTATGGCCACTAAGCCATACCAAAGGAGATGAGAAATGAGTACTAAACGTTTTAAAGTTCGTCATGCGTCGGAAGCCTTTGAAGAGGCGAAGCCTATAGACTGGATAGTAAATCCTTTATTTAGTGCTGGAAGCGTTAGCATATTACATGGGGGTTGTGTTGGTAAAACCTTTTCCCTTTTGGATTGTTGTACTTGTGTAGCTACAGGTAAACACTGGCTCGATTTTGAGACTACAAAAGGAGGAGCTTTAATAGTTGACTGGCAATCAGGTGCTAGAAGACTTCGTAGACGTATGGGTGATTCGCTTAGAGGTCACAATGCAGGTAAAGACACACCTATAGCATATATTACATTCCCGGATATTAATTTACGTAGCAATCAAGGAATGCACACTTTATTAGATGTAGTGAAACAAAACAATTTCAAGTTTATAGTACTGGATAGTTTGCTCGATGCTCTGTTTAATAAAGCATCTTTTGAAGAATACAGACGTAGACATGATCATAGTTTAGAAAACGCAACAAATCGATTGTTTAGATTACTACGCTATATAGCTACAGTAACCGATTCAGCGATAGTCTGCACTCATTATAGTGATGCAACGCATTGGCTCTACGATAAAGCTGGGGCCTATCGTGAATTTACAGCTATAGATACGGCATCTACAAATTCGGCTGTTAACCTAATTTTGGAATGTGAACGGTATGAGTTTCGTATTGAGAAACTAGATTTATCACCCAAAACTTTAAGTCCACTGAAACGCGCTGGTATAACATCTGTTACAGAGGTTTTAGATCATATGGCTAGAGGTGATGAAGCAATGATGTCAATAAAAGGTTTTGGCGTTGGGTCACTTAGTGAATTAAAGCATAAGGTTGAAAGCAATACTATTAGAGGTCACAATATTTTATTTAAAGTAACTAAAGCATGTGACATTGCAAAATTTAGTTTTAACGCTGAGCTACATATAAATCCAGGTGAATACACCGTTTTAGTACCAACACAAGCAATATAACAAAGGAGATACAATTATGAGAGTTAAAATAGTAGAAGATACAGAGAAGGACAAAATATTGATCGGCGCACAAGTAGATATAGAGACACATAACGAGCTGGAAAAACTAGCAGAAGAACAAGACCGAACACTAGCAAGTATTTTGAGACAAGCTTTAAAGATGTACGTAACACTATTTAAAGAAAACCTAGACCCTCGCGGGTTTCCTTCAAAATACAAATAACATGTTTATAAATATGTGTTATAATATACATATTAACATAAAGGAGATGAGAAGATGAACGCAATAAATAAAGGAATTAATGTAGATTTACTAACAGCACTCAATAAGTTCCAAATAGCGATGGATGATAGTCCTATTAGTAAAAATGCACAAGGTTACAACTATCGCTATGCTGACCTAGCAACCATTTTAGATGCAATTAGAAAACCATTGGCGAATGCTGAATTAGTGGTTGTTCAGTTGTTAGAAAATAATGCTGATTTAGTGCCTGTAGTAATAACGCGGCTGTATCATGTTTCCGGGCAGTATATAGAAAGTTCACTGGCTATCAAGCCAAATAAACAGGATGCTCAAGGATGTGGATCTAGCATTACTTATGCAAGGCGTTATTCGCTGTTGGCTATTTTGAATTTAGCCCCTGAGGATGACGATGGCGCTGAGGCTAGTAAACCCCGCAAAAATAGAGCTGATATAGAAAAAATCAAAGAGCATAATAACAAGGTCGCAGAAGCTGAACAAATGAATATGAATGTATATGACCTTTATGCAAAAAGCGACATCACAAAAAAAGCACTAGATGGTTTGATTAAACAACTTAGTGACAGATGGGAGGCAATCGATGTTTGATATAATTATTGACCTTTTGTTAGAGCACGGTTTGTTTTTGTTAGTCTGTATGGGTTTGTTAATATTGCATGGTGTGTTAGCTTGGAGAGAATAATGATAACTAAATATATATTAGCAATATTAAAAAAGCACGAAGGAATAGAACAACGCATATCATCTGAGGACCTGTTGTACAGGTTGAATATATTGGAAAAAACATCTAATAGGGCGATGCGAATGGCGATCGAAGAACTAAGAGGATTACCAGAAGGATCACGGATATGCTCAACAACTAAAAAAGGTGGTGGCTATTTTATAGCCACTACCAAAAAAGAGTTAGAGGACTATTTGCGTCAAGACGAAAATAGATGTAAAGAAATGTGGCGACGTATCCATAAACAAAGAAAAGCCGCAGGTTTACAGTTGAACAAAACTGAACAAAGCAGTTTGTTTGATATGAACGCAATTAACGAGGAAAATCATTATGATTACATCTGAGATGACTTTAAAAAGTAATTGCTGGAGAAGTCTATGAGACATTGGGTGAAGTTGTGGATTGACATATTAAGCGACTATAAAATTTCTACTTTATCAGACTCTGCTTTCCGGGTGTTTATCGAATGCTTGGCTTTAGCTGGTGAGCATGGCAACGGTGACAATGAGGGTGTATTGCCGGACATTAAACAAATGGCGTGGAGATTGAGAAGGCAGGAAGAGGATTTAATCGCTTTGTTAGATGTGTTAGTTATCGCTGGATTAGTTGATAAACACAACAATGAATATAAAGTTACGGCGTTTTCAAAACGCCAAAGCGCTTTAAGTAATGCAGAAAGACAGAAGTTATATAGAGAGCGTCAAAAGAGTAACTTAAACAATAACACAAACAGTAACACAAAGTTACAGCCTCTTAAGAATAAGAATAAGAACAATAATAAGAGTAAGAGTAAGAGGAAGAGGAATAATGCCTCCTCTAAAATCAATCAATTATTGGAGAATCTAAAATGAACGAGAAGACAGTGTTTAGAAAGTTGTGTGAACAGTTGGGTTATAACAAACAGTTAATAAAGTTTTGGATAGATCACAAACCGCACTTAGTTGATGAACTGGATGAAGCCACTAAGTTAGTTGCTTCTGTAGACGTTACTGAAGAACTAATTGAAAGGGCTATGGATGATTTCAGAAACAGTAACTGGAAAGTACGCAAAGGCGAAAGACCAAACGTATTAGAATTTGCAGAACATATTTTACTGTTTTATGAAGACCACAAACGTACTCAAAAAGAATTAGATAACGTAAGTTGGCGAGTGCAAATGTTGAACAGTGGTTTTACCTCTGAGCAATTAGATGAATTAATGTATAAAACTGAAGCTAAAAGAGACCCACGCTGGGGCACTTATTGCACATGAGTAAATCAGAGTTAGAGGAATTATTGGATTTTCAAATTAAGGCTGTGGGTTTACCTGAGCCAGAACGTGAATACCAATTCTACCCAGACAGAAAGTTTAGGGCTGATTTCGCATGGATCAAACAAAAACTATTAGTTGAGGTGGAAGGAGGCATTTGGTCTAAGGGTGCTCATGCTAGACCTAGAGGCATATTGCGAGATATGGAAAAAGGAAACTTAGCCGCTTTGGGTGGATGGATGTATTTGAGAGTAAGCGGTGCAGACATCAAGGAGGGGCGTGCTATTGACTTAATAGAGTGCGCTTTACAGATATATGATCAAGGCTAAAACTGTACTAGAACCAAAACCACATCAAATTAACCAAATGAAACAACCACCTTATGTTTATGTCAGAAACATAGATGGCAGTGCTAATGCAATTATATCGTTAGGGTCGATGTGGAAACAAAATGAAATTATGAAAAAGTATAAGCGTGAAAAAAAGCAAGCCGGATATATACATAAACCGTTTTTAGTGGGAGATGTGTTTGTTGACTATTTTACTGGCGATATATTGATACTAAGAAAAACAGAATATAAAACAGGACATAACCGCCCATATTTTGAAAAAGCTAATAAAAAAGAAAGGCAGTTTTTGAGCAAGTGGATTAGATCAGTAGAAAGAGATTTAAAATGGCGTAAAGGTAGCTATTGTGAAAATAAAAGGCGTCAAGAGTGGAAACCTTACACTTACACATATACATCAAACGAGGAGGCAGAGCGCAGGAAAAGAGACGCAGAGTATCACAAAAAATATTACGAGGATCACAAGGAGACGAGACAATGAAAATGAGAATAGAGAGAGTATATAATTTGATTGGTAAATATATAGCTGTGGTAATTTTGCCGATTAGTGTATTAGTGGGAACGGCAACAGCGTATAATAATCATATTAATCCGACTATTAAGGTTGAGGCCCCAATACAAGCGTTGTCAATGGATGAGGCGGAAGTAATAACAATACTGCCAGGATCTAAAATACAACGAGAGTTGATAGAACCAACATTACCAAACCCTAGTGTAGATATTGCAACACATACACCAGTGATAGAGCCAACGCAAGCGCCAAACACAGTTAGAGCTCGACTTTCACACTACTGGCCGCAATACGGCCCACCTAACTGCATTGAGATCAATTGGGATGGAGCAACCTGCTCTAGTAAGCTATGGGATGGTGAGGTATATAAGCATTGGAGTTATTTTGCTCAATTTAAAACTACTGCCTGTCCTGGTGAGTATGAGCTAGGAACTATATTTGAAATACCAGGTTTTGGACGGTATAAATGTATCGATCGAGGCGGGGCTATAGAAACACTACCCGACGGCTCTATATTTCTTGATTTACTAACGTGGGAAATGCCATATATCAAAGGTGGCGAAACAGTTAGAGATATATATAGTCCTAGTGGTCATTACATTGTAGAGGTAAAGGTACTTGACAAATAACGACAACTATGATATTAAGAAGGGAACAAAGTCTCTAAAAATAAAAAATAAGAGATATAGGGTTTTGCTATGGGGTATACGGGTAGGGCTGATACAAATACTAATAACAATAGATCAGGCTTTAGATATACCTATAAGCAAACGATACAAATAATAGCGAACACACCGCAATCCGAACGACACCTAATGAAAAGGAGGTAACGTTGTGGATAAAATGAAAAGTATTTTAAAGTCCAGAAAGTTCTGGGTACTGATAGCTACACTAGTAGGAATAGGACAGAGTTTCGTTTCAGGCAAGATAGATGATTTTCAGGCACTCCAAATGTTGGTGGCCGCTAGCGCTGCGTATAGTTTAGGTACAGGTATAGAGTCAGGTTTGCAGGGAAGTAAGTAGTAGAGTTTTATACTTTCCGACATTATGAATATAGAACCACTTTATGCTTTCCTTAGTGGTATAGTTTTAGTAGCTGCCTTTTGGATAGGGGAACGATTGGGAGTATATGTTAATGGAGAAAAAGAACGGATCAATAACATTACTAGAACAATTGAAACCCGATTCAAAGAACGCAAATAAAGGTAGTGTTAGAGGCCGAGGCATAATAGAGAAAAGCCTTAGAAGTTATGGTGCTGGCAGAAGTATAGTAGTTGACTTAGAGGGGAATGTAATAGCTGGCAACCAAGTTCTGGATGTGGCCGCAGACTTAGACATACCATTACGGGTAGTACAAACAAACGGCAATGAGTTGGTCGTCGTACAAAGGACGGATCTAAATATAGATAGCCCTGAAGGACGCGGATTAGCTATAGCCGATAATAGAGCAAATGAATTGTCCCTTAATTGGGATATTGGTGTATTAGAAGATTTATCAATGGATGTTGATCTTACAGAGTATTGGCATCCTGAAGAACTAAGTAACATGTATGAGGATGTTGAAAAACAGGACGAAGAAAGTTTTGAGAAACAACAAAAAGAATGTACTTGTCCGGGTTGCGGTTTAGTGTTCTCAGTATAAATAGTTACAAGGTTGACACTTATGGCGAAACGAAGAAGACAATGGAAAAAAGAATTTATAGAAGTATTACGCGAGACAGCTAATGTCCGAGCTGCAGCAGAGAAAGCAAATGTAAGTAGGACGGCAGTATACAAAGCTCGTAAGAACTCAAAGGTGTTTGCGCTAGAGTGGGATAACGCTTTAGAGGACGCTATAGATAAGCTCACCTATGTGGCGTATTCACGAGCTATGAAAAAGTCTGATCGTTTGTTAATGTTTTTATTGCAAGCGCACAGAAAAAATGTATATGGTCAAAAGATGGAACTGTCAGGATCCGATGGTGGTCCGATAGAGATGGTAGTAGACTGGGGTGGTAATGACACTGAAGCTTCAAGCTAAACCACACGAAGGACAAAGAGAAGTGCACGATAGTGATGCGCGGTTTCGTGTTTTAGCAGCAGGACGCAGGTTCGGTAAAACTAGACTAGGAATATTTGAAGCATTTGAAACGGCTTTTTCGGGTGGTAGAGTCTGGATCTGTAGCCCAAGTTATAAAATGGGAGCGGTAAACTATAGGCCTTTGACTCGTATAGCTAATCAAATACCAGGCGCTGAGGTAAAGCAAGGGGATAGACAAGTCAACTTAAGTAACGGCGGATCTATTACTGTGAAAAGTTGTGATAACCCTCAAAGCTTAAGAGGTGAAGGTTTAGACTTTGCTATACTTGATGAAGCTAGCTACATAGATGAAAGAGCGTGGACTGAAGCAATACGACCGGCTCTTAGTGATAAAAAAGGCAAGGCTCTTATTATTTCAACGCCAAGAGGTAAGAACTGGTTTTGGCGTGTTTATCAAAGAGGTCAAGCACAAGATGATTGGCATAGTTTTACATATCCCACCGCCAGTAATCCTTATATCGATGAGGAAGAAATAGAAGCAGCAAGAGCAGATTTACCTGAAAGTATATATCAACAGGAATACGAAGCTAAATTTATAGAAGACGGTGGCGGAGTGTTTCGTAAAATTTTAGACGCAGTAACAGACGAAGAATCAGATACAGGTAGATATGTAATAGGATGTGATTGGGGTCGCACAAATGATAGTTCAGTTTTTACAGTGTTGAATATAGACACTGGTTTTGTGGTAGATGTAGTTAGGTTAACAAAAGTGGATTATCAAACTCAAGTCAGATCATTAGCGTCATTGCATGAACAATATCCGGGAGACATTATTGCGGAAACTAATTCGATGGGCGGTCCCATTGTTGAGAGTCTACAAAATCAAGGTTTACCGGTAGTAGGTTTTAATACTACGTCAGCAAGTAAACAAAAAATAATAGATGGATTAGTATTAGCGTTTGAACAGGGGTTGATAAAGATTCCAAATAACCCAGTATTAATTGGAGAATTACAAGCATTTGAAAGTAAACGATTGGCTTCAGGTCGGCTTAGTTATTCAGCCCCGCAAGGTATGCACGACGATCATGTTATGTCGTTAGCGTTAGCATGGTCGGGTAAAGAAACCAGTGAGCCATTAGTATTACTTAGTATATAACGAGGAAGTTAAACATGGCATTAAATACAATCAAAATTGATGACAATCTCAAGGCCATTGTTGGAATCCCGGGTTGGGCCAACGATTTAGCAAATAAACAATATTCTCAATCAGCTGGGGATCCCGTTGAAGCCTGGGCTAGTGTGCCTTTGCTTTATAGGGCAGTTAACTTGAGGGCAAGCAGTATTAGTAGTGTCCCGTATGTAGTATTTCGAGAAGATGAAGAAGTAGAGTATCCCTTACAGCCAGACTTGGCATCAGTAATCTTTCAGATGGAGTTAGGTTTATTGTTAACGGGTGCAGCTTATGCGCTCAAACATTATAATGGGCCAGTATTAACAGGTTTGCATATATTAAACCCCACGACAGTCAAGTGGGACATGAAAGATGGTAAATCATATTTTACGCAGACAATAGGTGGTAAAAAGTATGGACCGTGGGGTCCAGAAGACATGATTGCTATTAGAGAACCAAGCATGACAGCAGATGTTGGTCCAGGAGTACCGCCAGCATCCGTTGCCCTTTCAGCTTCACAATTAAGTTTTAATATGCAAGAGTTTGCAACTAAATTCTTTGAACAAGGTGGTATGCCTGCGACGTTGATTAGCACAAGTGCAAACCCCAACCCACAAGAACTAGAAAGAGCACAGTCATTTTTTAGACGTAGATTATCAGGTGTTACAAACGCATGGCGTACTTTGTTTTTGCGTGGTGATATAAAAGTAACAACTCTGACTCCTGATTTGAAGTCAATGAGTATGAAAGAATTGTCCGATCATGTAACTCTAGATATAGCTGCTTCTTTAGGAGTGCCTAGATCAGTCTTAGAGTCAGATGCATCAAACTATGCAACAAGCCAAACAGATATGTATTCATTCTGGAATATGACTATACGTCCACGACTGCCGTTATTTGAAGATGCAATTAATTCACAATTACTTGGCGGAACAGATTATTCCATAAAGTTTGTTCCTGAAACTATGGAAATATTCCAAGAAGACGAAAGTCTTAGAGCAGGATCATTATTACAGCTTGTACAGGCCGGAGTGCCATTAGCTGACGCTATGTTGATGTTAGGTTACAACCCATTAGAAAATGCACCTTTACCACCTGAGGATGAAGGAATAGAAGAAGACTTAGAAGGTATAGATAGTGAAGAGGTGTTAGTTGAATCGGAAATAGCTAGTTGGCAAAGGTTTGCTATAAGAAGTTTAGGTAAAACTAACAAACGTAAGTTTGAAGTAAAGCATATACCAATAGAGCAAGCAAAGGAAATACAAGCGTTGCTTGATAAGGCTGAAAGTGTCGAGGAGGTGAGAGTGGCTTTCGGGTCACGTATGTTTCCACTCGACTGGCAACAATACCCGTAAGGCTGTAGAACTGCCTTATGTAAAAGATGGGGCAGATAAAGAACGAGCTAAGATTGAAAGAGCTGGCATTACAGCATTAGCAAAAGCGTTAGAAAGACAGTTGCGATTAGCATTACCAAATCTAGCAGCAGTAGATAGCGCAGAAGCCAATGTAACACTAGGTGATGAAGATATACAAGATGCCTTATTCAACATGATAAATGAAGCAGTATTGTTAGGACAGGATGTAGGTAGATCACAAATAGATGCGATCTACGGAGTTGAAAAACAACTTGATGACATTGATTGGTCAAGTCTAGCAGGTGATGGTATTCAATGGGTAACTAACCATGTAAGGAATTTAATGGTTGAACTCAATCAAACAAGTAGAGAGACTATGCGTAAAGCAATAGCTCAATGGAAAGAAACAGGCGAAGGGTTGAATAAACTAATTGAAACACTAGAACAAATGGGCTGGGGTTTTGATAAAAGAAGAGCTAAGTTGATAGCTGAAACAGAAGTAACAAATGCGTTTGCTAAAGGTGCGGTAATGGCTTGGACTGCTTCTAACGTGGTAGTAGGTAAAGAATGGCGCACAGCTAATGATGAATTAGTATGTCCAATTTGTGCTCCTTTAGGTGGTATGAGGTTTAGTACTGAAGGACCGGAAGCTACGTCTCAAAGAGATCAGAGGCGCAATGCTGAACAGGCAAAACTGGGTGATCCATTTGTACATCCAGGCGGTAGATATACAGCGGGTAACTTTGCAGGTCAAACATTTGATAGACCACCAGCACATCCAAATTGTAGATGTTGGTTGGTGCCAGTAGTGGAGTTGAGATAATATGACAGGTGTGAATATAGAAGGAATAGAGAAACTAAACAAAAAGTTAGGACGTATAACAGCAGCTAAAACTCTATTACCTGTATTGCAGAAACAAAGTGACAAAATAGTCGCAAGAGCAAAGCAGTATCCAGGTGCACCTGCTAATAGTACATATAGACGTACTAATAGATTGCGTAATAGTTGGAATGTGCGAACGCACCAAAAGCAACGTAATTTAAGTGCAATAATATCTAACACTGCGTCACGCAAAGGAATACGTTATGGTATTTATGTAATGGGTCCGAAGAATGGACCTAGACCTGGAACTAGACAGGCATGGATGCACAATAACAGATGGGCAACATTAGAAGGAATATACAAACAACGTAAAAAAGAAATAGTAAAAGCATTACAGTTAGAAGTAGATAGAAAACTAAAAGGATAAATATTATGCCGTACGACATACGCGAAGAAAATGACAAGTATTGTGTTTATAAGTTAGAGCCAGAAGAAAAATTAATTTGCTATGATAATGTCGAGGAAGCTGCGGCATATTTTGCTGTATTAGAAAGAGTAACTGAAGATGAAGACGAAAACAAAGCTCGTATCGGTGTAGATAAATACAGCACAGAAGAAGAAGCTTTGGAAAGAGCTGATGAAATAGGTTGTGAAGGTGTACACACAATGACAGAGGGTGGCGATGTAATTTATATGCCATGTAGTACACACAGTCAATACATAGATCAAGTGGGTTTAGAAGAGGAACAAGATATGGACGATTATAAAAAGCTAGAACTGAAGTCCGTTGATGATGATCACTTCGTTGTCGGTGGATGGGGTGTAGTGTTTGGAGGTAAAGATGTAGAAGGGGACACCTTCACAAAAGATACCGATTTTGTTTTAGAACACGCTGAAAACCCTGCAGTACTCTATGACCATGCGCAAGAAGTAAAAGCAATTATCGGTAAGGTAGTTGAAATCAAACAGACTGACGCAGGTTTATGGATGGAAGCACAGATACAACGATCAGCCAAATATGCAGAACAAATATTGGAGTTGATCAAAAAGGGCAAACTGGGATATAGCACAGGCTCAGTTGCTCATTTAGTAGAACGGCTAAAAGGTAATATCAAGCGCTGGCCTTTGTATGAGTTATCACTAACTCCAACTCCAGCAGAACCTAGAACGTTGGGTGTGGAATATCTTAAAGCCTTAGGAATAGTAATGGACGCAGAAGCTAAAGCGGACGAAGAATTGGCAGAGGCTGACGAGCTAAAGGGTGAACTACCAGAGAGCTCAATTGCAGACCAATCGGAAGCTGTGGAAGATGACGCGATTACAGAAGAAATTAAAAAGGAGAATATAATGAGTGACGAAGTAAACAAAGATGCAGTCGAAGAGGCTGTAGAAGTACCAGCTGAAGCTCCAGCAATTGACATGGACGCTTTGAAAGCTGAATTGAATACAGCAGCACAAGATGCAGTAAAAAATGCTTGGGAAGCTGAAGTTGAAGAACGTGGCGGCATCCTAATCGAAGCCCCAGCAACCAAGAAAATTACCAAGATGGGCGGAGATCACGATGGTGGCGACGCTTTTATGCACTGGGTAAAAACAGGTTCTGACAACTATTACACCAAAGCAGCTCTCCAAGAAGGATCAGCCGCAGAAGGTGGAGTATTAGTTCCAGAAGGGTTACACGAGTCCATCATTGCAAAACGTGATGATCTTTCAATTCCTCACGCCGCAGGCGCAATGAGAATTGAGACCTCAGTTGACTCAGTACAAGTACCAAGTGAAAACGCAACTGGCGGATTTGCACTAACAGCTGAAGAAGGCGCCTACAATCAGTCTGAGCCTACTTTCAGCAGCAATTCCATCTCAGTCTACAAATTCACTAACTTGACTAAAGTTTCTGAAGAATTACTTGCTGACGAAAAATCCAACCTCGAGGAATTCCTCGGTGGAATGTGGGGACGTTCAGCCGCAGATATCTACAACGATATGTGCATCACAGGAACTGGATCAGGACAACCACAAGGCGCCATTCCTGGCGGTACAGCTGGCTTGACCCTCGATTCCGGTACAACAATTGCAGCAGCTGAAATTCCAGAGTTGTACTACAAGCTTCCAGCAGGATACGAAATGGGTAACGTTGCTTGGTCAATGAACCAGGCTACATTGGGTGTCGTTCGTGGATTGAGCGGTTCCGGTCCTTTCTTCTATCAGCCAACTCCAATGGGCGACAGCGCCAACGGCGAACTCTATGGTAAACCAGTTTACACAACTGGCCACATCTTGAGTATGGCCGCAGGTCGTGACGTTGTCTTAGTTGGTAACTGGGAATTCTACGGCTTAGTAGAGCGTAATGAAATGGTAGTATCTCGTAACCCATACTTGTACCAGGGTAACGGACAAGTTGGATTCTTTGTACACATCCGCTTTGGTGGAGCAGTATTACAAGCAGAGGCCTTCCAGTACGCAACTAACGCTGGCTAATAAACTAGTACCAAGTAGCTATATAAATTGCTTAGAGGACTGTTTTTAGGGCAAATAAGCACAATCTAGTGGGTGGGGGAAACTCCACCCACATGATGGAGGGGAAAATGGAAATACTTAAACAGAAAATGATAATGATAAAAGCCTTGAGGCATTTTGCTGGAGCGGATCCCGGACGTAATGGCAAAGTGGTTAGTATGGCTATTGATGACATCAAAGAAGTAAGTAAAGAATTTGCTGATGATGTTATTAAAGCCGGCCATGCTGTAGAGGTAGCAAAGAAGAAAAAGAAAAAGGTGAAGGATAGTGGCTCTGACGACAACAGCTAAAGTTAAAACTTATTTAGGTATCAGTTCAAGCGGTGATGATACTTTAATTGGTGATTTGATTGCTAATGCGCAAAGCATTATTGAAAGCCATACCGGTAGAGTATTTGACGTTTCAGGTGATACAACTAAAAAGTTTGATGCTAGGCTTGATGTCGATGGGCGTAAGTTATATTTCAGTGATCAGCTTGAAATTGCAGCAGCACCTACTACAGTAACCAATGGTGATGGAAGCACTTTGTCGGCCGACACTGATTTTGTTTATTTACCACGTAATAGATTTCCTGCTTATGGTTTAGAGTTGTTACCAAGCTCTAGTGCCTGGTGGCAAGGAGATTCTGATGGTAATGACGCAAACGCAATAAGTATTGCAGCAAAATGGGGCTATTCAGTTAGTGGTTCTGTACCCGCAGATATACAACAGGCTTGTATTAGATTGACAGCTTTTTTGTATAGACAGCGAGAAACGAATAGCGATGGCGATCGTCCTTTAATAGTTGATGGTGTAACTATTCTTCCGTCTGCTTTACCTAGAGACGTAACAAGAATATTATCTCCATATATTATGAGGGCCTACTAATGAGTTCGAATCTTCGCGCAATAACCGACGCGATAACAAACCTATCAGTTTCGTACACCAACGAGGCTGGCGCTACGGTTACTCCCACAGCTAAGGATATCAATCAAATACCTGTTAGTATGGGTGCGGCCGATTTGCCAGTACGCTTAATAGGTGTAACGTCTGAAGGTGGCAATACAGATGAAATGGTTTTTGATGCGGTAACTACAAATGCGGAGTTCACTCATATAGTTACAGAACTTACATTAATAGAAAGTGTAGGTTTAAGCCGTAAGATGGATGAGCTACCAGATCAACAAAGGTACTCAGACGCTATTTTGAGTAAATTGCAAGATAGTAGAGGCATCTATACTAACTGCGATATAACAGGTGCAACGGCAACACGTACAATAATAGAGTTCCCGGGAGGAACAGACGAATTTTATTATGCGGTAGTAACCATAATAACAGTACGAGAACTAAGTAGTTAGGAGGAACATATGAGTGACTATATACTAAAACGCAACCTTATCCGTGAAGATGGGGAAGTAATCAAGGTGGGAGAGCCTTTACCCAGCGATATAGATGACGAAGTGATTAAGATCTATATTGAAAAAGGCATAATTAGAAAAAAGCGGTCTTATAATAAAGCCGCACCTAAACCAGAAGGAGAATAAAAGATGGCTGTATATACAGGAAAGAATTTAGCAGTATTGATTGATAGTCAGGCATTCAGTCACGTCAGAAGCGCAAGCATTAACCACGCTATTGACTTGGTAGAAACAACAGCAGCAGCTTTAGCTGTCAAAACCTACACTTCAACTGTCAAGGACTTTAGTGGCAGTGTTGAAGTTTTACACGACGATTCAACCGAGTTATTTGACAGTGAGATAGTGCCGGGTACAAGTGGAGAAATAAAAATTCGTCCAGAAGGTACTGGGAGTGGAGCTGTACAAATTAGCGGTAACGTTATAGTATCAAGTATAGAATTTGGAGTGCCTTATGACGGCGTAGTTGCGGTGACCGTAGGCTTCCAGGGCACGGGAGATTTAACTGTAGGCACGCAGTAGTCTGTAGTATAATAAAGTACAAAGCAATATATATAGACAAGGAGTGTAATTATGCCAACGTTTTCTAATACTAAACTAGATGTGGATGTAGATATAGTAACACTAAAACAAAAGCACGCAGTGAAATATTGGGAAGCGTTAGATGATTACAAAGAAGCGACGGGGCCGGCACAATGGAACGGCGTTCTACAAGCGGCCAAAAGTGCAGGTTGGTTTATGGATGAGTCACTTGATCCAATGGACTTGACACCTGCACAAGCAAGATGGTTAGCTGAGGAAATAGCAGCACACTTATTAGAGCAGTCAACCATAAACGACCCGGAAGCTTAATGCTGGCATGTGCCTCCGCAGCAGATGGAGGTGCAATGCCAGCTATACTAGAACTGGCTATATCGTGCAACCAATGGAATTCTTTGCCAGAAACAGGAGGTATACTAGATCAACCTGTTGGACTATTACAAAAGATGTCTTTTTGTTTGAATGCATATAATGCAGTTCTATCAGAAAAGAATAGGGGTAGTATGTCTCTGACGGATTGGAGTAACAACAACCCTGCAGCGTGGAGAATATATTCACGCATTGAAAAATTAAGAAGGGAATAATAATGGCAGCGCAATCAGATTTAAAAATTAATATTACGGCGACGGATCAAGCTGGCAAAAAGATTAAGTCAATTACACAAGACTTAAATCAGTTAGGTAGCTCTTCGAAAAAATCCGGTGGTCTAATGGCCGCCCTAACGGGTCCGGTTGGTAAAGCTACAGCAGCATTAGTTGCCTTTGGTGTAGCCTCCAAAAAAGCGTTTGATCTTTCTCGAGCCGGAGCGGCTGTATCCCAAACATCTCAGTCGTTTGATATGTTGATGTCAAAAGTGGGTGCATCTTCTGATCATTTGGACTTACTTCGCGCAGCATCAAGAGGCACTGTATCAGATATGGAGTTGATGAGCTCAACGGCTACATTGTTGGCAGGTGCACAAGGCAGACTAGCCGATCAGTTAGCGCAAGCAACACCACAACTGCTAGAGATTGCAAAAGCAAGCAACAAACTCAACCCAGCGCTTGGGAGCACGACTTTTCTCTATGATAGTTTAGCCACTGGTGTCAAACGTGCTTCTCCGATGATTTTAGACAACTTAGGTCTTACAATTAGGATCGGCGAAGCCAACGAAAAGTACGCAAAGGCATTAGGTAAAACGGTAGAGCAATTAACAGCTGATGAACAAAAACAAGCATTACTTAATGAAACTTTACGAGCTGGAGCAGTCCTTATAGAACAAGCAGGCAACAGTACTGAAAGCTCTTTAGACTCATATGATAAACTGTCTGCAGAGTGGTCAAATTTGACTAACATAGGTAAAGTATTAATGCACGATACATTTGAGCCTATGATAGGCGTTGTTACAAATATGGTTACTAGCACGATAGAAGAAATAGAAACAGCTACGTTGTTATTTGAGGCATTTGATAAAGGAAAAATTACAGTATTTGAATTAACTGAAGCATTGATAGGAGGTCAGGAAAAGTTAATAGAGTTAGGATTGGCTGCTGACATGGCGGACGTTAAATTTCAAAACGCAACCATATCTGAGAAGAACTTTGCAAATGTGTCCACAGCCACTGGACAGGTTATAAGTTATGTTGAAGTACAAACCGTAAACCTTGCTGACGCAACTGAGGAGCTAGGTAAAACAGCAAAAATTACTGCAGACAAAGCAATGAAGCCATATACCATATCGGTATTAGAAGCTAATGCGGCTTTAGGTTTGGCAATGGATGGAACAGAAGATTATATGGGTTTACTGCGTGAACAAATGAATAAGAAGTATGGCGTAATAAACGTAACTGATTTTCTGAGTGATAGTTTAGGTAATTTGGACTCAATGTATAACGACGTTAGAGACAGCGGACGTAGCTATACTAATGCTGTACTATCTAATGATTATGCTAATGGTTTGATAGTAGAATCTAATATGCGGGTGCAAAGTAGTTTAAACGCTACTGCAACAGGTTATAAAAAAGTAGAACAAAGCGCAAAAAGCGCACTAGCAGCGCAAAACGCATCAATAGCTAAAGGTGTTGGTGTAATTGATGCTGGTGGTAATTTACGTGCACCCAAAAGCGTAGCTGAACATGAGGAAGTACATGGAGAAGCTTTTAGTGGAGCAGCCGGCAGAAAGGGTTGGGAACATGTGAGAGATGTTGCTCTCGATATCAAGTCTAGACATCAAGGAGCAGCGCAGGGTGATGAATTAGCTGCCTGGGGTGGAGAATTTTTACGTAACATGCAAACGCCTTATGGTAGATACGATGAAAGTACAATTCAAGAGGGACTTTTAGCTGCAGGGTTTAGCGGTATAAAAAACGCACAACATGGATTTGATGGAGTTATACCACCAGGCTTTCCTAATGATAGTTTTATGATGGGAGTATCTAGTGGTGAACGTGTTTCTGTAACACCAGCACATTCTACTAATAAAGGTGGTGGTAATATCACCATTCAAAACGTATATGTACAAGGTGTGAGTACAGAAAGTCAATTGTACGAAAAAGTACAAGCGGCCGCAAGACAACGCGGTAGAGATTTTGCGAGGGTAATGTAAATGGCACAACCCACATGGAAGCTTTACTTAAGGGATATTGTAACTACGGGTACTTACACGGAAGTATCTACGTACTTAGAAAACGGCGCGTGGAGTTTAGGCTTTGGAGCGCCTTATGAGCCGATGGCTCGCGAAAGTATTTTATCGGTAACACTTAATAACGCAGATCGCAGGTTTTCACCGGAATACAGTTCTGGTACCTACTATGGCAAACTCAAGCCAGGTATTTTAATTAAGCTTACTAGTACAGATCCGGCAGATAGTACGGTCCGCACAATGTTTATAGGTTGGGTTGATGCTATAAAACCAACTCCAGGTGTATCTCCTGATAAATGTGTAATAACAGCGCAAGGCTTCAATGCTAGAGCTGCATTAAGTGAAGTATCTATCCCAGTACAGGAAGATGTAACATACGATGCTGTTTTGGATACTATACTTGAAAACAGTCGAATTTACCCGCCAGGAACGTCTGCTTGGTTTCTGGGTGTCGTTGGCCAGTCCGAGCTTGGGAGCACAACAGAGTTAGGATCGACTTCGACATTTGCTAATTTTGAAACAGGTATATCAACATTCTTGTTTGCAGGCGATTGGGGTGATAATACAACAGTTTACGGAGCTATGCAACAAACGGTTGGACGTGAATATGGGCGTTTGTGGTCAGCCAGAGATGGCATATTAAACGCTATAAATCGCCATAAACTAATAACTGACAAAACTGTAGATTATGCTATAACAACATTTTCTGACATGGATTATCAGTATGGTTCAAGTACGGATATTGCAAACTTGGTAAATGTAAGAGCTGCAACCAGAAGAGAAACGGCCACGCAGGTCGTTGCCGGTTTACAAAATCCAGTAGCAATATCAGCAGGTGGCACTGTAGATATAACGTATGTAATTGAAGGCCAAAGCTCTGGAGACAGAATTGCTGTCAAAAGCCCTATTACTCCAGCGGCTACTACTGACTTTTTATGTAACGCATCTGCAGACGGAACAGGCACAAATTTGACTAGTTCATGTACTGGAGCAATAGTATCGGACAAGTCATTTGCTACTAGAGTGACAGTACGTTATAGTTTGTCGGGATCAACTAATGGCTATATAACTTTTGGTCAACTAAGAGGAACTAAACTAGATCAATTTGCTGTGGTAGAACAATCAGCACAAGATGATGATAGTATCCGGGATTATGGAAGGAGACAATTAACCTGGGGTTATGACATGGATAGTGTTGACACTGCTGATACAATTGCAGGACATATATTGAGAGAACGTAAAGACCCAAGAGGTCGCGTTAAGAACATTAGTTTTAAACCTACTAGTAGTGCAGCTTTATTGACTCAGGCTTTAACCAGATCTATCTTCGACCGTGTAACAGTAACCGATACCCAGACTGGACTGGATGCCGTACCGTACTTTATAATTGCAGAAACACATGCTTTTGAGAATCAAGATTATTCAGTCGTATGGGATCTTGAACCATCATCAGCTACAGATTACTGGGTTTTAGGTACAAACACTCTTGGTGAAACAACAACATTGGGCCCACTATAGGAGGCATATATGCGTATACAATCAGCAGAACAACAGGTCGCTATAAAAAACGCAGGGGGATACAGGAGTTTTGTGTCTGGTGTAATTAGAATGCGACACGGCTTTGAGGTCAATTGGGAAAACATTGCACATGATGCTAGACCACTATATGCAAGAATCAGCCGCGGCGACTGGGTTGTTAGTTGTGATCTATTAGAAGGAACAGAATTTTCGTGTGGTGGTAGTCTGGTAGTTTCATACATGGACCCCTATATGATTTGTGATGAGTGTGTAAATTATGAATGGGATAACGCGGTACGGTTAGTTACGTTTCCGCCAGAAAAAGACAGATTAATTATTGAGGAACTATTAATAGCGCGTCCGCATCCAGGATTACGCAACTGGAATGGGGAATCAGTACTAGAAGTACAAGAAGCTAATATTAATAAATTTTGGGAAAAAGAATAAACAAAAAACAATGGTTATAACAAACTTTTATATAATACGTGTATTATATATCATAAATAGTATAAAAAACGCTAAAAAGAGCGTTTTTAGAGCAAATAGGAGGTAATTTATGGCATGGGTAGACGGTGTAGACTATTCGACGGGCCAACTTATAAGTGCGACTATATGGAATAACTATCTTGGGGCAGGTAATAACATAGATCTTACTGCGCCAGGTGTAGTCACCACTAAAGGGGACGTAGTCGCTGCTAGTGCGGACAATACTTTAGCTAGAATTGCGGTGGGCGCTAATGACACTGTTCTAACGGCAGATAGTTCTGAGTCGGCAGGTGTAAAATGGGCTGCAGCTGCCTCAGGTGGTTTGACAGCAGCGTCACAATGGAGATTGACAGCAGACTTCACAGGAGATGCTGCTCCTATATCTTCAAACTTGGAGCAAGTAGACGCTCCTACAGCGTTTGGAGTTTTAGGGTCAAGTATGACTGTTTCTAGTGGTGCATTTACATTTCCATCAACAGGATACTGGTATGTAAACTTTATGACAACGTTTTATTATAATAGTACATCTACATACACAGACAATCAAATTTATGTTACACCTGATGGGGGCTCAAATTGGAACATAGCAACCTATTCTCGCAGCGGTGTATATGGGGGTTCCGGTCAACAATATGCGAACGTGTTCTCAGACTTCATCATTGATGTAGATAGTACTACTAATGACAAAGTAAGATTTCACACCAAAGTTCAGGATAACAGTACAACCACTAAGGGCAATACTGATTATAATTACACCAGCATGACATTTCTTAGATTAGCTGACACATAGGATTATAGGAGAATAACATGGACGCAAATACAGGAAGACCAGACCATATTGAAGATGTACTTGTACATTTACACAGTGGCCAATGGTTTGGATGGAAAAAACCATCTAAAGAGTATAAAGATCTAATCGTACATGATAGTTCATATTCCAAGCCAACTAAAGCTAGTTTAGAAAACAAACTAGCTAAAGCACAAGATGACTTTGACTGGGCTGAAGTGCGCAAGAAACGAGATATGATGTTATCTGAAAGCGATTATATATTAATGCCTGATTACCCACTGGAAGACAAATCAGCTTGGGAATCATATAGACAAGAACTAAGAGACATACCATCCAGCTATGATGATGTAAATGATGTTTCTTATCCGGAGAAACCAAATGCGTAATCAGTGTACAATAATGTGCCCTATTGTGTGTGGCGGGGGCAGTTGCGGTAAATAAACCTATATAGTTTGGAGGTATCTTTATGAGCATCAAGATTACTCAACAGACAATAGATTTCATAGTAAGCTGGGAGGGTTTTTCTCCTAACGCTTATTGGGACTACCAACAATGGACAATAGGATATGGAACAAAAGGATATGAAGGACAAACAATCACACCGCAGGAAGCCGAGGACGCTCTACGAGTTGATCTTGAGCAAAGAGCAAAAAGATTGGAACAACAACTCACAGTTGCCCTCACTCCCAACCAAACAACCGCATTTCTTGACGCGGCGTTCAATCTTGGCTCCGTTCCTAGTCCTTGCATTTTGTATGCTAATTCTAATCAATGGCAAGAAGCAGCTGACGAACTCCGTAAGTATTGCCATGCGGGCGGTGAAAAATTACCGGCGTTGGTGCGTAGAAGAGAACAAGAATCCAGACTTATTGAGGTGGATATTATGAAAGGTGAGCCCCGTGTACAATATGATCGTGTATATCATTTAGTTGGACCAGATGCCAGTATAGACGAATTTGTTGAAGCTGCCAAAAAAGTTTATGAAACTAAAGGCACTATTGGCTTTTCAGCTGATGATGCTGGTATTGGCAACTTAGACAGTCGCGAGGTAGTACTACACGGCGAACAACCTGAAGGTATTGAAGAATGGTTTAATGAGCATTATAGCGGTGTAAAAGTAACTGACGGGGATTTGATCGAAAAACCTATAGAAACACCAAAGCCGCCCGTTTTTGAGCCATCTAGCGCCCTCTGGGGACTACACGCAAGTGCAGATGGTAATTGGGGCAACCCTATTTCCGATGTAGTTCAGCGCCAGATTAAGGTAGCTCGTATTCAGGCCTACAAAGCTTTGTCCAATGAATCGAGTATGAGTATTCCAATCGTAAAAGGCATAAACCCCGATTGCTTTATAATGGTTCGTCTATTTTCAAAAGTAAACAGTGAGAATTGTTTTAGTGATGATTTTATTAGATCTGTTTCGTCGGATGCTCGTAGTTGGTATAACAATGGTGTACGTTATTTTGAGGTGCATAATGAACCTAATCTACAAATTGAGGGTATGTGGGATGTGTGGCGCGATGGGGCGGAATTTGCTAGTTGGTTCCATCGTGTAGTTCATCACCTGAAAGCTGATATGCCAGAAGCGCAATTTGGCTATCCTGGACTGTCGCCTGGCTTTGCTATCGAAGGTGTAAGGTATAATCCTATGCGTTTTTGGAGAGAATCGCACAGTGCTTTCAACGAAGCCGACTGGATAGGGGTCCACTGCTATTGGCAACATGAAGACGAGATTAGATCTACAGATGGTGGCCACTGGTTTAAAAACATACAATCTGATGTATCCGGAAAACCTATGCTTATAACGGAGTTCAGCAACCCCTCTGCAACAGTTTCTAAAGAAGTAAAAGCACATCAATATAACACATATATATCAACGCTCCAAAATACAGGAATACACTCGGCTTATTGTTTTATTAGTACAGCCAGTTCGGGCTTTGAGCATGAGACCTGGAATGATTCACCTATACCCAACATCGTAGGATCACGTAATTATGGAAAACACAATTGATAAAACTATAGACCAAATAAAACATCATGTCGCAGTTCTTAACCATAGCAGCGAAAGAATGGCTGATGCACTGGACGAATTGGAAGATGATGTTAGTAATCTTAGAGAAAGAATGTCTAGCATTGAGTCAAATTTGGAGTGGATGAAAATGCTAAACATTGCTATACTAGGAGCTGTATTTAGTTTGGTGTTTAAAGTTTTTGCATCATAACATTACAACAGACGAGGTAAAACATGTTACCTAAATTAGAAAAAGGTAAAAGCCCAGGCGCGTATTTTACTAGATTGTCATACACGCCAAAGTGGTCGGCATACTGGTTGATTATTTCAGATCTTCACTTTGATGCTAATGGTTGTAATAGACCACTTCTTAAGAAGCATTTAGATCAAGCACAGGAGCGCGATGCTCCTGTTTTTATATTTGGGGATACATTAGATTTAATGCAAGGCCGCAATGATCCTCGGAGCGCTAAGCACAAGTTGCGCCCAGAATATTTGCACGAAGATTACCTCGGAGCTGTATGTGAGGACGCGGCTAAATTCTTAGCTCCTTACGCAGACAACATTCAGCTAATAGCAAATGGGAATCATGAACTCAGTTACCGAAAACACCACGAAGTCGACGTACTCAGTGTAATGACGACATACATGAAGGCAGAAACAGGTATTAGACCTATTGTCGCCCCCTATACGGGTTTTATACAGTTTAAGTGTCAAGCAAAGACCGGAGGCCGCAGAAAGACCGTAATACTTAAATATCATCATGGGGTTGGAGGTAACTCACCTGTTACCAAAGGTGCAATACAATCAAATAGGAGTGTAGCTATGTGGCCTAATGCAGATGTAATTGTACGCGGTCATATTCACAATCGTTTTAGTATGGACTTACCCTGTCAAAAGATATCAGCAAATGGAGTTATACATGATGCTCAACGAACTTATTTACAGACAGGATGTTACGTTAGTGATATTGATGATCCTGATAGTTGGTCGGAACAAAAAGGTTTCGGTGCCCCCGGTCTTGGTGGATATTGGTTAAAGTTGTATTGTGATACAACTACAGACCCGCTTGATATGATAAAATGGATAGCGTATCCTACTGATTGATGAATCGAACAAAATTAAAAATACGTTTACTATATGAACGCAAGTTGTGTGACTGGTGTGGTGGTTTGATTACTGACAGTTGTGATATGCATGAATGGTTAATTAAAAGATCAGCTGTTCCAAAGCGTAAGCAAAACAAAATATTTGATCCACGCAATTGCGCATTGTTGCACCATAGTCCATGCCATATGGAGCACGGACAAACAAAAGCCATGAGGGATGTGTTAGCACCAATATTTATTTATCGTTATGGTAAGGCTGCTATGTTGGACTTTATATATTCGTTAGAACTTAAATCAGAAATGGAATATATTATGCAAATAGAAAGTTGCACAAATGGCGGAGTTATGTATAATATGAGAACAATATAATAATTTCATACTTAAGACATTAAGTGATGTCTTGTAAAAAGGCAAAGGGAATCCGACAAAACCTTTGCGTTTTTATTTAAGTGTATAAAAATACATATGGTATAATAGTAATGTGGCGGCAATCACAAACGAAAAACAAGGGAGCTCCGGCAAACCTTGTTTTTTGTTTTATGGTACAATATATAAAACAGTTAGGCTATAGACAAAGTTCATAGCCGGTCAACAACCAGCTGTTTCTTCTCGTCTCCGAGCGCCAGTATATCCACACTGGCGCTCTCTTTATTTAACAAACAAGTAATAAAATGAGCCCTTGACATATTATAAATATTTGTTATAATATTGATATTGAGATAAACAAAGGAGACGAGAGATGATTAATTTACACGAGAAATTAGACAGAGAATACAATGAAAGAAAAGCTAAAAGCGTTGTGGCTTTTGGTACTATCTTCAAAAGCAGCTGGGGATACGGTCAGAGCAACGTATCTTTTTTTGAGGTAGTTGACTGCACACCTTCCGGTAAGAGTATCATAGTCAGACAGTTATCAACCTCCGCAGTGGAATCAACTGAAACATATGACATGATAGTTCCTGATGAGTATTCTTATATTAGCGACATTACTACATATAGAGTAAGCAAAGCTAATGATGAATATTGTTTCAAGGTTGGATATGGTGAGTATGCGTTTGAATGGGATGGAGAACCAGCACATAAAACAAATTCAGGGTATGGCCACTAAGCCATACCAAAGGAGATGAGAAATGAGTACTAAACGTTTTAAAGTTCGTCATGCGTCGGAAGCCTTTAAAGAGGCGAAGCCTATAGACTGGATAGTAAATCCTTTATTTAGTGCTGGAAGCGTTAGCATATTACATGGGGGTTGTGTTGGTAAAACCTTTTCCCTTTTGGATTGTTGCACTTGTGTAGCTACAGGTAAACACTGGCTTGATTTTGAGACTACAAAAGGAGGAGCTTTAATAGTTGACTGGCAATCAGGTGCTAGAAGACTTCATAGACGTATGGGTGATTCGCTTAGAGGTCACAATGCAGGTAAAGACACACCTATAGCATATATTACATTCCCGGATATTAATTTACGTAGCAATCAAGGAATGCACACTTTATTAGATGTAGTGAAA
>VTLG01013124.1_pt1 | contig 24158 bp, 19 predicted proteins | sample 4694571 | NCBI WGS metagenome assembly VTLG01 (sample SAMN12604809, study PRJNA352737) | marine metagenome | biome: ENVO:00000447; feature: ENVO:00000209|ENVO:00000569|ENVO:01000036; material: ENVO:00002151; isolation source: viral sequences binned using virsorter ...
AAGAAGTCCTCTTTCTTTTTTATCTTCCCATGTACTTCGTAATCCCTTAACCCTAGTATCTGTATTGCCATAGTTAATGCGCTCCTGTATAATGTGGACATCAGATCATCCAAATCCTAGTGTGTGTCTGTTGGGTGGGTGTAGTGTCGGGCTACACCCACTCCTCTGTTCTTGGTATAAGCTTAGATCCCTCCGGTACTGATACCCTGTAACTCTTATGTGTGTTAGGAAAACTATACCTCCCTGTTAGTTTCCTCATGTGCCTAGGTTCCCTCCCATAGAATGCCTTGTAATAGGAGGCTGCCTCGCTTGCACTCAGCCCTTCGATCACCATGTATTCATCCTTACTATCTCCCTCAATATAGAATGTTGGTGTGCTTGCCATTGTCATGTCCCTCCTTTATTATTGGACCATTCATATATTCTCAAGGTCGCAGTGGGCATCACCAAACCCCTAGGTTGGTGGTGCTTTACCGCTTGGTTTTTCTAGCTGCTTGTAGGATAGGTAGTGTCCATCCCCTAGCCTGATCCTAATCGAACCGTTATCATACTCACACTCAGATGCTTTCGGATACTGCAACCAACTCTCTTTGATAGTTCCAGGCCCATCATGATAGAAGACTACATGCCCATTGTTCCTCCTCTTCACTACCCTTATGAACTGTGACCCCGTTAATGTGTTAGTCATCAGCCATTTACTACCAGGTAGTAGTCGCCGTCGGAATTCACTGACACTTTTCATACTGCAATCCTCCCTGTATCACGATGGTACTCTGTGCTCTGTTCTTAGCTGCTTGCTTTGCCTTCTGTAATGTATCGTACTGTTGAAAGCTATGCCCTTCCGGTTCCCCTATATCCCCATCCGATGGTCGGTAGTAGCGTAGGGTGTACATCCTCTGTACTTCAGTCGGTCCCTGCTCAGATGTAAGGAAGTAGATTACCTTTTCATCTGGTGAAGGGAATAGCGTAGCCGATACCCTTGAGTTAAAGAACTTCATAGTCTCAGGCTTAAAGAAATGCCCGTTAGTTTTCCTTACATAGTCAGCTATCAAGTCCTCGGTAGAATATATCCCCGTGTCCTTAACCCAATCGTTCTTCCTCTTAATCCATTTAACCTTTGCTTCTTCCTTAGCCTTGCGTTTGTCAAAGCTCATCCATTCATTTAGTTCCATTAGAATCCCTCCTCTTCGGTGTCGAACACCATGAATTGATTTTCAGTATCATCTATTCTCTTCTCACTGAGCATCCATTGCGGTACCTCAATGTCACTCCCACTCATCGCACATCTAGACTTCGGGAACCATGCCCTCCCATATGTGATGATGGCGTTGACGTTCGATCCCTTCACCTGTAGCCCTGGCGTTGGTATCCTCTCCTTCTCAAGCCCAACAAGTACAGCTCTCTCCGTTTCGTGTAGCTTGATGAAGCTAAACTGCTCGGTGTCCTGTCCCTTAAACTTGTCGGTGTTCTGCCTACTCCTGTGTGTCATGTGTAATTCTCCCTAGTGTATGGTTGCTCAGGAATAATACCCTGAGTAAACGCGTCGTGATTCACAACGAGTTAACGCAGCATACTATTACTCATGTACAGAGTGTTCGTGACGCACCCTGTACATGGAGAGTGTCTGCCCTAGTTAAGGGCAAGCAAGCTATTCATCTCTCTGTCTTGGAGAACTGCTACCTCGGTAAACCCTTGCTCTATCATCGGGTGTTCAATTGCCCTCTCGATCAGTGCATCATACTCATCGATGGCGTAACCCTTTGCGCTAACCTGGTCTATCTCGTGGGTACTATAGATGGGGTTGTCGTCGTATATTATTGTGGCCGTGACCCTGGGATCATATCCCTTGGTGTAGTGTCGGACCTCTACCCTATACTTTTGATCCAGTGTTTCAATACTAATCTCAAGCTGCTGCCCGTCATACTTACAGTGACTCAATGCAACAGTCACATTGTATTCACCTGACTCACCGAGCATTTTTGCTAACGCTGGTAGTCGGACTTGCTCACCGCAGAAAAATAACTTTTGATGTGCTGCAACTTCTTGTGGTGCATCTTGTGTGGGGTGTTGAGATGTAAACTTAATCATATAATTCTCCTAGTGTGTATGACTGGCTGTCGGGTCAGTCTCGATCAGTTGATGAAACTAATATAAATTATGACGGGTTCAATGTCAACAACTTTTTTATTTTTTATTTTTCTTTTTTTAATGTAAGTTTTTATGCACGTACTTTTGTCTTACATTTACACATTGTACTGGACATATGGAAAACGTAATGATTACGGCTACTTAGCTGCTATGATGACGTATATGACTGGTTAATTTCTTTTTAAAGTTAGTTGGAATATAGTTGACAGGAGGAAAAAGCAATAAAAACAGTAGGTTATAAGCTGTCAGGAAGTAACATAGGGGAAAAGCCTGTCATTCCAGTCAGTCCGTCCGCACAAGCGCGCTGCGCATTTACAATAAGGGGGTTTCGTGATCGGGTAACGCAAAGCGCTACCGAGTTCATCCTTTTGCTGCGCTGAGTCTTGTGCAACGTGACTGCGTGCTGTGTCTTGTGCAGCTTGTCTTGACACACACGGTCGGGTATTGACACTGCGTCGACTCGACTCTCCGCGCATTGTGCTTCGTGTTCAAACGCAATGTGTCAGACCTTGACGCCGTGCATATAGTGCACGGTATATAATGCGGCGAGCCGACGCGGCGCTATAACATGTCGTGTTATGACCCGGGGCGTTTTGTGCGGGGGGTCACCCCAAAGCATCGCGTCTAACGCACTGCGTCACCCTGCCCTTCGTAACTGGGACAATTTTTTCAGATTTACATGACGCGTCACATCATATATACTTATTTTACAGGAGGTAAACTATGGGCCGGACGGTATACTGCGTCGAATGCGGGGCACAAGTACAGGTGTACGCTAAACAAGCAGCTATGTGTGACGATTGTATTGACGAAATATGGACGAAGATAAAGAATTTCAAGCCTGCAATCCCTAAACCTCCGCCAAAGGAAAAGAAAATGTACGGTTCGCCCGACTGTGACCAGAGTTTTTCTACAAAATACCTAGAAAAACCGGAAGAATTTGACAGATCCTGCCTAAAATGTTCTCAAAAGTTTAAAGCTCTTGGCAAATTCACCAGAATTTGTGATGCTTGCAAAGAAACTAACCCATATAGAGATGAACCACTAACGATATACTAAATGACTGAATCTTACACTAAGCTTATAGACGGTAACGTCGTAGTTATTGATGCCCAAACGGGGGAATCTTTAGCCGAGTCAGGTCCTTGGGTTCCAAAAGTGATACACCCAACATACACACCAGAGTTAGGAGAAGCTATTTGTCATCTAGTTAGAGAGGGGATGACTTATAAGCAGATCGTAGCCAGAATTGGGATTAAGCATATACAAACTATATATGCTTGGAGGTCAAGGTACCCTGACTTTGCTAAGAACCTAAAGGAAGCAAGACGAGATCGGGCAGATGTCTACTATGATCGGGTCATGGAGATAGCAGAGCAGGACCATATAGACAAAGAAGAAGTATCTGGTCTTAAGCTTAAGAGTGAGTTGTATAAGTGGGGAGCTGAGAGAGCTAACCCTGAGTATGGAACGAAGGTTACATCGTCTGGTCCTTCTGGACCTATGCAAATTATAATTGATACTGGGATCAGAAGAGGTGATGAGGTTGAACATGTGGAAGCAGAAGTTAAAGAAGATGTTCCACATGGAACACAACTGGAGTTACCTTTAGATGAATGATGTACAGACAATAAGTACAGGCTTTACACCTAGACCACTTCAAGCAACAATATATAATGAGCTAAAGCGGTTCAATGTTTTAGTTCTTCATAGGCGTTTTGGAAAGACGGTCCTCTCTATATGTGAGATGATAGATCGTGCTTTTCGTAACACCAAAAAGAATCCACAGTATGCATATGTTGCCCCTACATACGGGCAAGCTAAGAGAGTTGCTTGGGAATATTTAAAAGATTTCACTCGTAATATTCCTGGTGCTGTAGCTAATGAGGCTGATCTACGGATAGATATTCAACGGCCTGCTAGTGAAGATAAGATTCGATTAATGTTAATGGGTGCTGAGAACCCTGGAGGGATACGGGGGATTTATCTTGATGGAGTCGTACTGGACGAATTCGCAGAAATGGACCCTACGGCTTGGTCGCAAGTTATTCGACCTGCACTATCTGATCGTCTGGGCTGGGCCATTTTTATCGGTACGCCGAAAGGGCAAAATCATTTTTGGGATATCTACAATCAAGCGAAACAAAATCCTGACTGGTATGTACGTATCTATAGAGCTTCAGAAACAAAAGTTATTCCCGACAGTGAGCTTGAGGCGGCAAAGAGGGAAATGACAGAGGAAGAGTATGAGCAAGAATTTGAGTGTAGTTTTACTGCTACTCTGGTTGGCTCTTACTATGGTAAGCTATTGGAGAAAGCAGATAAAGAAGGTAGAATCACAAAGGTTCCCTATGATCCGATTGCACCAGTAGATACTTACTGGGACTTAGGGATAGGTGATACTTCGGCTATCTGGTTTGTCCAGGTTATAGGGAATGAGTATAGGCTTATAGATTATCTGGAAGAAGCAGGACAAGGGCTTGACTTCTACGTACGGGCATTGCAAAAGAAGCCATACATTTATAGAGAACACACACTCCCTCATGATGCTAGGGCAAGGGAACTGGGGACAGGTAAGAGTAGGGAGGAGACTCTCCGAGCTTTGGGACTACGTAAGCTCTACATCTTACCTAGGTGGTCGGTGGATGATGGCATCCATGCGGCACGTATGACCTTACCCAAATGTTGGTTTGATGAGGTAAAATGTAAGAAGGGCATAGAGGCATTAAGGCATTACCAGAGGAAGTGGGATGCTAAGAATAAGATGTTTCTACAGAAGCCTAAACATGACTGGTCTTCTCATGGTTCGGATGCCTTCAGGTACATGGCAATGGGGATGAAGCCAGAAGGTACTAGGTCAGAAAATAAAGACCTACCTAGGGTAAGCCTAGATGAGTATGACTATTTTATGTAGGGAGGAGAGATGAGTTTAGGAGGAAGTAGTAAAGGTTCAGCACCACCTAAGACTTGGACAGGGTTTAAGCTTGCAGACCTTGAGAAGTTAAGGAGTATGGGTGGCGCACTAGCAGGTTTAGAACAAGGAACTAATTTAGATAAACTAAGACCTAAGATGGTTGAGCTTGGGGAAAAAATTACAACAGATCGACGGAGGGTTTGGAACCAAAGCAAACAGAGATACGAGACACAAACGACAGTACATGCACATAATAAACCTACAGAAGAACTAGTAGGTAAAGAAGAAGGCGGCGACGAAGTACAGCGGTTGATGGGATTGTTTCGAAAGAGACAGCAAGAAGTCGTAAGAGGTAAGGCCGCACCAGGAAGGAAAGCATTAAGAGCGCAAGGAATAGGTGATTACTAATGGCAGCTATACAGATCATCGAGAGATTCGAGCAGTTAAAATCTAATAGGATTAATTGGGAACAACACTGGCAGGAGATTGCAGACTATGTTCTACCAAGAAAAGATGACATCTATAAGACAAGAATGGTCGGAGAGAAGAAAGGCCAGAACAAAGTCTTTGATTCTTCTGGCATCCATTCTAACGAAATGCTTGCATCAGCTTTGCACGGGATGCTTACTAATCCTAGTACACAGTGGTTTGAACTTACTACTGGCGATGAACTGGTTGATCAACAGGATGATGTACGTCTATGGCTTCAATCGGCTGTAAGGAAGATGCACAGAGTTCTCAACAATAGTAACTTCCAGACAGAGATACATGAGGTCTACTTAGACATATGTTCTTTTGGAACTGCTTGCATGAGAATGGAAGAAGATGATCAAGACATTATACGCTTTCACTCTAGACCTATCTATGAAGCTTACATTGATCAGAATAATAAAGGACAGGTAGATACTGTCTATAGATCTTGGATGTGGTCAACTAGGCAGATTGCTCAAGAGTTTGGTGAGGAAAACTTGCCGGATGAAATGAAAAGACTGCTTGAAGATGACAAGGGTAGGTATGTAGATCATGAAGTTATTCATGCTGTAGAGCCTGCTACAGAAGCTTACGATGGACCTGAGCTTGCAAAAGGTTTTAAGTTTAGAAGTGTCTACGTATTAAGAGATAAGAAACTAGTATTGTCCCATAAAGGGTTTAAGGAATTTCCTTACGTCATACCTAGATGGACTAAGATAGCCGGAGAGATCTATGGTAGATCACCTGCTATGAAAGCTTTGGCCGATATTAAGATGATTAATCAGGTCATGAAAACAACTATTAGGTCTGCTCAGAAAGTAGTAGACCCACCACTTATGATGCCAGATGATGGTATCTTATTGCCCATACGGACAGCTCCTGGCGGTATTAACTATTACAGAGCAGGAAGTCCTGACCGTATTGAACCACTTGCAACAGGTAGCCGTATAGACTTTGGCTATCAGATGATGGAGCAGATCAGGGTACGTATTAGAGAAGCTTTCTTTATAGATCAGCTTCAGCTAGGGCAAGGTCCACAGATGACTGCTACTGAGGTTTCTCAGCGTACTGAAGAGAAGCTAAGGCTTCTTGGTCCTATCCTTGGGCGGCAGCAGTTTGAATTACTAAGACCTCTAATTGATAGAGTGTTTAACATTATGATGAGAAAGAATCTATTTGAAGAAGCTCCAGAAGCTTTAGGGGATAGAGTCCTAAACGTGCAGTATAGTAGTCAGATAGCTAAAGCACAAAGAGCTGCTGATGCTAATTCTTTCCTAAGAGTCATTGAGACTGTTAGTCCGATCATTCAGATGCAACCAGAAGTTATGGATAACATCCACGGTGATCAAGCCTTACGTTATATTGCTAAAGCATACGGTATACCTGAAGAGATATTAAGACCACAAGAAGATGTCATTCAGGCAAGAGAAGCTAGACAACAGCAGCAAGCTATGGCAGAACAACAGCAACAAGAACAGCATGAAGCTGATGTAGTTCAGAAGTCTGCGCCTGCTGTCCAGGCAATGCAAGCTATGCAAGCAGCTCAATAAAGGGAACGTATGGGATCTAAGATAGATAAGCAAGTCGATCTAGCTATCGACTATAAGGCAGTATTCAGTACAGAAGAGGGAGAGCGTGTCCTCTTTGATCTTATGAAAAACAACTTTATGTTAGCTCCTACGTTTACTTCGTGTGTACATGAGATGGCACTAAGAGAAGGATCACGTAATGCCATACTTAGGATTTTATCTATTCTAAAGGTTAAGCCTGAGGAATTAAGAAAACATATAACTAAAGGCATGGAGAGAGAACATGAGTACATTGACTGAATCAGCAGAGCCTGAAGTAGCAGAAACACCTGCGGAGCCAGCGGCAGAAGCTGCCCCTGTAGAAAAACCTGACTGGTATTCTAGCGGTGAAGAGTGGAAAACTTTTCTTCCTGAAGACTTAAAATCAGACCCTTCACTAGGTCCTATTAAATCAGTAGACAACTTAGCTAAGTCTTATGTGCATTCACAACGTATGCTTGGAGCTGACAAAGTTACTATTCCAGGGAAACATGCGACAGAAGATGAATGGCGACAGTTTCATACTAAGATCGGAGTTCCTGAAGAAGTAGATAAGTATCAGGTAAACGGGTCTGATTCTCTAGATAAGGAGTTCTTTGATGACTTTAGGAAGACTGCTCACGGCGCGGGTATTCTACCCGACCAAGCACAAAAGGTATTCGATTGGTACGTTCGATCGGCAGAAGAAGCCGGAAAAAGAGATGAGGAGAAGTTTACTAATTCTCAAAACGATGGCGTACGTGAACTCCAAAAAGAGTGGGGGAGTGCTTACGATGATAAAGTTAAAAAAGCCCAAGCAGCCGTAGGGCATTACGGAGATGATAACCTAATTAACTTTCTTGACGAGACAGGTTTGGGAAACAATCCTAACTTGATTAAAGCATTCAGTAAGATTGGGGATACTTTGAGTGAAGATCAATTTAAAGGTACTGTCAAAGGAGAGCTAGGGTTTACTCCTGACGAAGCACAAAGAAAGCTCAATGACATCTTTGCTAACAAAGATCATCCCTACTTCGATAAGAACCATCCAAATCATAAAAATGCAATGGAAGAAGTTCAGACCTTATTTACAAAAGTCTAAGATAAGATTACACTAATCTCAAGGCACAGGACAATCTAAGTTTCTAGAGGTGATGTTATAAAGCCACGCACCTCTGGGGACTGGACCCTTTATACGTGCTACCTGAAATCCTGCACTCGTGGGGCAATTTCAACCTATATTGTGGTTTAAAAATAACTAAGGAGAAATAAATGTCTAGCGAAATTACAACGGCATTTGTGAAACAATTCTCTGCTAATGTGTTTCACCTAAGCCAACAAAAAGGTAGCAAGTTTTCTGGTCTTGTTAGAAACGAACAACAAGTTGGAAAGTCTGCTTTCTATGACAGAATTGGTGCAGCTACTGCCGTGAAAAGAGTTTCACGTCATGCTGACACTCCACAGATCGACTCTGCACACAGTAGACGTAGAGTTACTCTAGTGGATTATGAATGGGCAGATTTGATTGACGATACTGATAAGCTTCGTATGTTAATCGACCCAACTTCTGATTATGCTCAAGCTGCTGTTTGGGCTTTAGGTAGAGCTAAAGATGATGTCATTATTGAGAATGCTCTAGGTACAGCTTACGGCGGAGAAGAAGGAGCTTCTTCTGTTGTTCTTCCAGATGCTCAAAAGCTAGGTGCTTTTGATGGTTCAGGTACTTCTAACATGAATCTTCAGACGCTTAGAAAAGTTAAACAAAAGTTTGACGCTAACGATATTGATGAGTCTATTCCTAGATATATCGCTATCAGTGCTTCTCAGCTTAACGCTCTTTTAGGAGAGACTTCAGTAACTAGTGCTGACTTCAACAGTGTTAAGGCCCTAGTACAAGGTGAGATCAATACGTTCCTTGGCTTTAACTTCATTAGAACAGAAAGACTAAACACTCTTAGTGCTACTGTTGCTTATGATCAGGTCACTGGTGAGCTAGATGGCGATGATAATGCTACTGCTCCTGTCGGTGCTAGAAGATGTTTTGCTTGGGCACAAGATGGACTTCTTATGGCCACTGCTAAAGATGTTCAAGGGAAGATTTCTGAGAGAGCTGATAAGTCATACAGCACACAAGTTTATGCTTGTATGTCTATTGGATCTACTAGAATGGAAGAAGAAAAAGTTGTAGAAATTATGTGTACTGAATAAGAGGGGGTAATATATGGCTACAGTTTACGGTGCTAATTACACCAAACAATTTATAAACAACCCTTCGGAATTAATCCCAAAGGGTGAGCAGTATGGTCGTGTCCATGTTGCTTATGATTCTTATACAGCGTCAGGTGCTATTGGTATAAATGATCTTGTCTATCTTATGAAGTTACCTGCCGGAGCTAGAGTTCTTGCATGTACTTTTAAGCATGATGACTTAGGTTCTACGGGAGCTATTTCTGTAGGGACTTTGGCTGATCCAGATGCTTTCATTACTAACACTACTGTTACAGCGGCAGGATGTGTTCAAATGGAAGACGAAGCAGGAAACTTAGCTTCGTATTCATCAGAGACACAAATCGCAGCTAAAGCTAACACAGCTACTGATGCGGCAGGTTCCTTTTACGTAATGATTATGTACGTAGTTGATTAATTATTAGGGAGCTTCGGCTCCCTTTCTTTTAGGAGTATGTATGCCTCTTACTACGACGGAAGTTAGTATATGTAACTCTGCTCTTATTAAGGTTGGAGCTGAACGGATCACCTCCTTAAGTGATACCAATAAAAGGGCGCAACTCTGTGATGAACAATATGATAAGATCAGAGATGAGGTCCTAAGAAGCCATCCTTGGAACTTTGCCATTAAGAGAGTTGAACTAACTTCAACAGGCACTACTCCAGCTTTTGGCTATGACTACGAATACACAATACCAACTGATGTATTACGTATTCTTTCCCTTCATGATAACACAATTAAGTGGAGAGTAGAGGCAAATAGGAAATTATTGTCTGACTCAGCTACTGTAAAGATTGAGTATATCGCACAGATAACAGCGGCAGCGGAATTTGATTCCTACTTTGCGGAAGCATTGGCCCTAAGGCTTGCTGCTGAGTTAGCCTATCCTTTAGTACAAAGTATACGCTTGCAAGAAAACTTAATGCAAAGATTTGAAATGCATATAAGAAACGCACGTAGTTTTGATGCTCAAGAAGGAACTCCTTGGGATCTTACAGACGATGGTTGGATAGAGACTAGACTATGAAATATAGACTCATACAAAATTCATTTAGTTCTGGCGAGCTATCGACTAAGCTTGATGCCCGTACTGACTTGGAAGAATACTTTAAAGGTGCAGATACTTTAGAGAACTTCTTACCGTATAGACAGGGTGGTATTACTAGACGGCCTGGTTTTAGATATCAATCAGAAATAACTTCCGTAACAGCAGGAAGAGATATCAAATTACTTCCCTTTATTGTTAGTAAAACAGAATCTTATATTGTTGGTATAGAGGTAGTTACTACTGATTCTATTAAGATTAGGGTCTACAATAATAGTGGTTCAGCAGCTACTGTGACAAACGGTACAGTAACTATCGGAGGAGCTAGTGGTGCAGTTACCGACGGAAGAGGTCTTCCGAATACTACTGATAGTGTATACGGTTTCAATGCTATTCAGTCTGCTGACACTATGTTTATTACTCATGCAGACGGAGTAATACGTCCACTAGTTCTTGTACGGACAGACACAGATAAGTTTACTGTAGCAGAATACCTTGATTACTATTTCACTGATAAGAAGCAATCACTTGCACATCCCTTTCAAGATGCAAACATAGACGGTGCTTTTAAGCTGCACATTGCTTCTGGAGATGAGACAAGCTCAGTAGGAACAGATATCACTCTTGATATGTTTGATGATAGTGGTACAGCAGATGCCGATAGGAAAGCTTTCTTTAGAGGATCTAAAAGAGAAGGGCATCATAATAGTTATGTAAGAGCAAGCATCAGTGATAAAACTTTTGTAGGTAAGATTAAAGCAGGGACGGGTGGGATACCTGCGGTTGATGGATTAACTATAAGTAGTATCTCTACTAATACAATTACATTATCAGGAACACATAGCTTTCAACTTTGGGATGTAGTTTCGTTTAGTGCAGCAGGTGGCTACATCGTAGCAGGTACTGAATACTATGTCAGAACTGTATCAGGTACTGATCTTACATTGTCAGAAACTTTAGGTGGAGGTGAGTTTACTATAGGCTCACTAGGTACTTGGGGTGATTCTCCTTTAAATGGAGCTACTTGTAATCTTCTTAAAACAAGTAGAGTTATTGTTGATCTTATTACACCTGCTAATGATAATATGGGTACACCTACAGATGACTGGTCTGTTGCTAGTTGGAGTAACTATCAAGGATATCCAAGAACAGTAACAGCTTTTGAGCAAAGGTTAGTGTTTGGCGGTAGTATTAAACAACCAGATACTTTATGGGGAAGTTTGTCGGGTAACATGTTTCACATGATGGCAGATAAACTAGCTCAGGATACTAGTTCAGATACATCAGGCTTAGGTTTTTTTGGTAACGTAGTTGCAACAGATCCATATCAGTTTACAATTGCTTCTCAGGAAGTTAACGCTATTACTTGGATGGCATCACAAAGAGCGTTGGAAGTAGGAACACTAGGTTCTGAATATATTATTTCAGGTGGGGATAGCGGTCTAAGTCCTCTTACTGTACCTAAGATACAAGCACAGACATCTCATGGTGGAGATGTTGTACGTCCTGTAAGAATAGCAGGCGGTACTTTATTTGTAAGTAGAGATGGTCAGACGATAAGAGATTTTAAATATAGTAACGATCAAGATAGTTATGTGACTAGGAATATATCTGTTTCTTCTGATGAGATTATACATCATGGGTTTGATGAAAGCGCAGATAGTTATGCAGGAACTAAGATCGTTGATATGGCCTATCAAAGTTCAAGAGGGATCTTATGGCTTGTTACAAGCTCTAATGCTTTAGTAGGCTGCTCTATAGATTACGATACAAATACATTATCATGGCACAAACATACCCTTGGGGGTACAGATGTTAAAGTACACGGACTTGCCGTTATACCTAATAGCAGTGGTACTTTTGATGATTTATATATTTCCGTTAGTAGAACTTTCTCTCGCGCTGCTTCTGCAGGAACCAAGTTTTATCTGGAGAAGATAGGTGATGACTTTGAACATACGCTCCTTCTCAATACAAGTACCAGTGAAGATGATAAACCTTATTATTCTGATAGTTCTACTCGCATTGATATAACCACACAAACAAAAACAATAACTGCTGCTGCTCATGGTTCAGAAACTCTAACTGTAACAGGACATCCATTTGGAACAGGTACACAAGTACAGCTTGCAGGTAGCGATTTACCTGATGGGCTTACCGCAAGTACAAACTATTATGTTATTAGAGTTACTGCTGATACATTTATGCTTGCTTCAACTCCTGCCAATGCATTTGAGAATACACCTGTAACATTTTCTGATGATGGTTCAGGTTCTATGACGATTACTCCACAAGCACCAACTAATATGAGTGGAGGGGCATTCTTAATAGGAGGCTTTACTCATCTAGAAGGTGAGGAAGTAGAAGTTGTAGCTGACGGATTCTATGAGACACAAGGCTTTGTGCCAAGACCTAAAGTATTTAGACACTCAGATGTCAGTACAGGTGCCAACTCTATTACACTGACACAGCATGAGTTCTTTCCTGGTACTAAAGTAGTGTTCTCTTCTGACGATACTCTGCCTGCCGGAATAACAGCAGGTACTGAATACTACGTTATTGTTACTGATGGTAATACTATTAAACTTGCATTAACAGAAGCGGTTGCCTTAGCAAGAACAAAGGATGGGGCATCCACTGATGTAGTAGGTATTACTGACGATGGTACAGATAACGCTGACTTTTTGATAACACCTATATCTTGTAAGACTAGAGTATACAATGGACTAGTAGGAATTAAACCTACGCGTACATCAGCAGGTACTTTTATAGGCGGCAGGAAAGAAATGCTTGTAGGTCTTAAGTATACTTCTACTGTTAAGACTATGAAACTAGAAGCCGGACAAGAATACGGTACTGCTCAAGGTAGTTTAAAAAGAAACGAAGCTGTTGTTTTAAAGTTCTACCGTACTTACGGCGGTAAGTTTGGGGAAGGCTCTAACGAAGAAGGTATGGAAGAGATAGTCTTTAGACCTGCCGGACACGGAATGGGGACTGCGCTTAGTTTATTTACAGGTGATAAATACCTGGACTTTCCTTCAAGTACAGAAAGATTCTTCCAGGTTATTGTTAAACAAGATAAAGCATTACCTATGTCACTGCTTGCTATTATTCATAGAGGGGTTAGCTACGATGGTTGATTTTGAAGAGTTAAACCTAGACCATATTGAAAGATTTAATCTTCCAGAAAATGAGAAGCAACACCTTATGAACATGGTCTTACTTGGTCAGACACATGTAGTAGTTTTGTCAGGTGAAGATATTATTTTTTCTATCGGGTATCAGAGAGTTAACTACGATGTAGCTATGATCTATGTAGCTACTGATAGGGTTAATTTAAAGAAATATAAGAAGTCTTTTCATAGGGCGGTTAAGCTTATGGAAAAAGACTTTAAAGAAAGAATGGGTATACGAAAATTATTAGCTACCACTACTCCTGATTGCCATACATCTATGAAATGGCTAAGGGCCATAGGCTTTGAAATAGAAGGGGTGATAAAATCATTTACAGATGGTGAAGATCACGTTCTGTTTGGGAGGGTATCTTAATGTGGCAATTTGTAGCGGCTGCTTTTTCTATTTACTCTGGTATAAAAGGTGCGCAAGGTGCAGCGGCAGCAGCTAGGGCGCAGTCTACAGAGGCAATGGCCAATGCTAAGTACTTAAGACAGCAAGCAGATTTTTCTAGATACATGGCAAGTCTTGATATTGAAGCAGCAGATCTTGAGCATGAAAGACATAGAGGTGCGCAGGAGTCTGTCTTTGCTGCCGCAGGTGTAAGTTTAAGCGGCTCTGTTATGGCAGCTCTTGGTGAAAGTGAAAAGGCTATAGAAAGGAATCACTTTCGTAGATTGATAGCATCTGAAAACGATGCCAACATGATGATTAAAAGAGCAGACATGAACGATAGACTTGCAAAGAATATTGAAAGCGCAGGTGAAACTAGAGCGCAAGCTGCTTTAATAGGTGGGCTAGCTCAAGGGATAGGTTTTGCAGGGGAAGGATGGAGTGCTATGAGTCCTTCAAGTAAAGCATCATTTAAATCTTTCTTTGGTTTTGGAAGCACTAGTTCTCGTGCAGTAAAAGCAGGAAGCTCAACTTTAACACGAGGAATGCAGATAAGTCCTCTAGGAGTAGGGATTCCTAGATCACAGGGGTTTAAAATGAATGAAACATTTTTATTCCCACGACAGAGGATGGTGTAAATGATCAAGATAACTCCAGTAAAACAACAAACAGGTGCAAGGTTTTACCCAGGTGATATTGCAAGACCAGGAGCCTTTGGTGGTGAAGGTAGGGCGCAAGAAAGATTAGGGAGTGTTATTGGTCAAGCTGTCAAATCTTTAGCTAGTATCTTTGAGGACAATGATAGACTAGAAAAAGTTGCCAACCGTAAGTATGTACAAGGTGCTATTAGAGCAAGCCTACAAGATTCTCTTAAGTATGCATACCAACACCAGAAAGCAGATGGGAGTGATCTAGTACAGTTATATGATAGGCACGTACAGCAGTCTGGCGTACTAGAAAAGTTTACTAAAGATGTAGATGAAAAAGAAGCGAAGTTTATCTCTGGTATAATCTTAGAAAGAAGTGGGGCGCATAGGCTTGGTCTTACTCAGCATTCGATAAAAGCAGGGATGCAAGCAGCAGAGAAAAGAATCTCTGATTCCATAACTACCGAAGCAGATACAATTGAAGATACAGCATCTGTGCAAGAATATTTTGATCATATTAAGGAGATGAAAGATTCTGTAAAGACAGGGCTATATAAAGACAGCTTCTCTAAGGTTGAGCCTATTGTAGTTCAGAAAGGCATCTCAAATATAATATATAAAAAGATAGATGAGATAACAGATAATGCATTAAAGTCTAAAACTAAGCCAGGTTATGATAAATGGAACGATCTTGAGATATATACTAAAGACCACCTAACAGAAAAAGATCTTACGCCAGAAGAACTAAAAGAATTTAAGGAGCTTACTAGAGCATTACCAAAAGAAAAAGCGTGGGCACAATATCTTCAGAGTAGAGTACTTGATAACAAAGCAATAGGTTGGGCAGACTTACAAGAATTGTCAGGCTTGGAGGCTAAGTCTCTTGGTACTACTAGTAAAGGTGGGTCAGTAGCAGAGGCATTAAGAAGAGATATCAATGCTAAACGTAAAGAGTTAGATACTGAGCTAGAAAAACTAGAGAGGCTTGATGCTGCTAAAGAAAAAGAAAGAGTTAAAGAGGTTGAGCTTCAACATAAGTCTGCCGTAGTAGAAATGTTAGCACTAAATAAAAAGACAAAAGCTAAAAAACTTACGTACTTATTTAATAAAGGGTTTAGTCATTTAAAAAAAGATGGCACCCCAATAGAGGAGAGCAAGCTAAACAATGTATTAAAGAAAAGTACAGCGGAATTAAAGGCTATGGATTTTTTCCAACCCTTAGGTGGGGAGCCACTAATTCCACCGACCTTTGCCAAGACAGTTACTGACGACTGGTGGAGAAAAAATAAAGAAGATGCGGCTATAGTGGTTGCAAAAAAGTTTGGGGATTATGTTACAAAACCTAGTAAGAAATCTATGTCGGAGTTTACAGCTGCATTGGAAAATCAAGAATCAACTATGTCTCCTAGTACGACAAGGAGTTATTATAACTGGTTACAGAATTTAAATAATAATAGGCTTACCCCAATCCAACGGAATAAACTAAATATAATATCTAAAGGTATGATGGAGATTTTGTGGAAGGATATTCCAGATAATCAAAAGACAGCAGCAAAACTTGATTTTGTAATGGAAACAGTAAACAAAGCTTTAGATAAAGAAATAGAAAAGTGGAATACCCCAGGTCATTTTACTCCAGGTATGAATTCGGATAAGAGTAAGGGTCCAGGTAAGACTGACAAAATATTAGAAGGTACAGGCAAAGTAATTAGTGATGCTATTTATACTCCTGAAAATCTTCAGCAGCACACTGCCGATATTAAAGGGGCATACGATACTATTATTTCTACGCTAAGAAATGATAACGAAAGTCTTTATTTAAAAGATGTAGGTGGTATGAGGATACCTTATCCTAATTCGTACGCACCTCTTGATAAATACCTGGCTATGAGTATTGAAGATATACAAGGCTTAAGTACTGCTCAGCTTCAGGTGGCTCGAGCAGAAATAATAGAGCTAGGAAATGAGATACATAATGCTGTTAACCGTAAGTCAAGATACTTTAAACGGCAAGCAAGCCAAGGGTATGAGAAAAAGAAAGTTATAAAGGGTGCATCTAGATTGTTTAAGCAACGGATGTATGATCTTTCTAGATTCTTTGCGGAAGTACATAAAGGTGTAGCACTAAAACCTGATCCTAAAATGATACAAAGGCAGTAACTATGGATGATATATTAGAACCTTCTGAATTTATCGACCCGTCTACAGTAGGACAAGTCCCTCAAAACGCTAACCACTCTCAAGCAGGGGCCGAAGATGAGGAAGATGTTGAGATTGAGTCTGGGCAAGACTACGAAGTTCCTATACATGTAGAGGATGAAGAAGGCGAAGAAGAAAAAGTTGAGACAATATTACAGAGGGATGTAATACCATCTGATGAAGAGGTACAAGAAGAATCTCTTAAGCCTGCCTCAATGTTAATGCCTAATGAAGTTACGCCTATTAATAATGAAGCTGCTCTTAGCATGAAGTTTGAAAAAGAAAAACGGTTTAGAGAACTTCAAGAAAATAAATTAGTTACTCCGACAGAAGTAACTGGGCTAGGGCAACCTACTCAAGTGATGCCTGTTCCTGACGAGTTAAAGCCAGAGCAACTATGGGATGCAGCTGTACAAAAAGTAGCGGAGATAAAAGAGAAACCATTAGACTCAGCATGGGCTGCTATCGTTGATTCTGGTAAATTTTGGGCATTTGAAAAAGATGACTTTGCTGCCCAAGCATTTAAGAACATAACAGAGAAGATAGGGAATAATGCTATTCGGTTATACAATAGTATCCAACAAGAAGTACCAGAAGAATTGCTTGAGTATCTCCAAGAAAACCATGGTGATGCGGGGGCGTTTGGGGAACTTCCCTTAATGGATTTAAACGTAGCTACAGGACATGAGTACCAACCAAATACAACAACAGGTAGATTGTTACTATATCCTACTGAACTTGCGGTCACTACATTTAGTATACTTGGAGCTTTAAAAAAGTTTAAGCAAGCTATCACACTTACTAAGGTAGCAGCAGCAGAAGTAGGTGCTGCTGTTATGCTTACTACTCCTGATGATATGACTCTATCTGATTACCTTTGGCAGTCAGATGATCCAAACATAAGAAGGTATTCATTTGAATTTCTTAGAACTAATGGTGATAGCCAAGCGGTTAAAATGTTTAAGCAAGGTGTTGAAGAAGTTATGTTTAATGCCTTGGTAGCTTTTGCAGGTAAGGGAGCTATTAAAGCAGGCTCAGCAGCAGTTGACTGGACTAGGAAAGGTGTAGATAAAACTAGCGAATGGGCAAAAACAATTCATCATTACCGTAAGTTAGCAAAAAAGAAAGCCGATCTATTGGGTGATACTATGAGTGTCATCAAAGATGTGGAAGATACGAAAGCTGTTATAGTAAACTCTGCTGCTAAAGATTCTCCAGATGGGGGTGGCAGGTTAGTAGAGCTTGCGCACACACCAGTAAAGCCTGGTAGTAGGACTATCCCACAGTTTAAGCTACAGCAGCAAGATGGGTTTACTATGGAGTCGAACCCTATTGCTACTATGGCGAGACAGCTACCGCCGGATACAAAAGGTAGATCATCTGATCTAATAAAAGATTTCGCAGAGGGGTTTACTAGTAACTATAATAGAAAAGATTTCTATAGTACTGAAGGTTTCATAGATAAAGAATCCTCTAAGGCACAGATACAGTCTGTTTTACCTGGCAAATTGGTAGGTATGAAACAGAACCTAGATCAAATAGATGAGTTTCTTTCTACGCCAGGGACAAAACTGGTAAAGAAAGATCCTATTATTTATTCAGGTAAAAAAGAAGTACATAAAGTAGAGCCTGAGTTAACAGGGTCTGCCGAAGGAGAGCCAGCACATGCTGCGTTTCAATCTCTTGAACAAAATCTTCATGAGTTTGAGTATACATTTGATACAAGTAAGGTTGATGATTTTCATTTGTCTGTAGCTGAGCCAGAGAAATTACTTCATCATCATCAGTTTTCTAAAAAAGGAAGAATACAGCTTAGAGAATCTTACGACAAGATGGTTGCAACCATAGAAAAAAAGTACCATGCAAATTTAACTCCAGAAGATCTTCCTTTACTAAGAGATAATCCAGCTGCGCTTAAACAATACCAAAATTTAGATGCGACTATAACAGCATCAGAACGTCAGTTTCAGGCAAACACTCAAGTAAAGGTACAAGAGTTAGTACTAGGGCTATATAAATTTTCTAATGTAGAGGGGAGACCTACAGGTAGTGAGCTTACAGAATTAAAAAAACTTATTGCAGCAGTAGAAGATACTCGTGCGTTTAAGCCAGGGGCAATTGAAAACACTATAGATAGCTTTATGAAACAAACAGACGATGTTGTTTCTATAAAGAGGGTATCATATAGAGAACAGATGAGAGATTTTGCCGATCACTTAGGGTATGTGTTGGTACAAATGGATGACCTTACTACTGCTAGAAGAACTGCTTCGGCTGTTTCTTTAAACAGACCTATTGGAGATCAGTCTGCCGCAGAGTTTGTTAAAAGCCAGTATGATTCTCTTGGTCCTACAATGGTAGATAAAACAACTATGCCTATCACACGGTACTTAGATGAGCTTGCAGAAAGAGATAGGTTTGGAATACTTCATGATTCCCTTGTTTCTGGTAACACAAGGGAAGCGTTACTTAATATAGAAGAGGTTGCTAAACGGGATATGTTTAGGCTTCGGATGAGAGAACGAGCCATGCGTGGGAAAGAACACCTTAGGTATGATCGTCACTTTCATATGGCCGAAGAAACTTTAGAAAAAGTACAGGCAGATCATGTTAAAGAAAAACTAAAGCTTCAAAAAGAAATAGATCAAAGGCGTAATTTACTTGGCAGAGCCAAAAGTGCTATGGCTAAACAAAAAGAACAGTTTGCTGAGTATAAAAGAAAAGTAAAAATTAAAGAAGAATTAAAAGATCTTAAGCTTGAAACTCAGATGAAAAACCGTGAGCGTCAGTTTAATGAGGACATAGCAGGGTATGAAAAAGATATAGATATACGAGATAAAAAAATACAAGCCTTAGAAAAAAATTCTACTTTCCTTATTGATAAACAAATTCCTTTGGTAAATCCTGAGTCTAAGTTTGTTAGGCTTGATAGTAAAAATAAAGTAGTAGCTAACTTAAGCTACTTAAATACAGAAGAAGACTTTCATAAAGCTATCGAAGAAATTAAAGGATACCTATACACCAATGTACAGAAAGAACCTAGGATAATTTCAGATGTGTTCTTAGCTGCTTGGAAAAGAGGAGAACTTTTACCATCAGATGTAAGAAAGAAGGTGGCGGCTAAGTTAGGGCTACTGCAAGATGAGATGCAAGACATGTCACCCTATGCTGAAAAGCATATGCGAGAACTAGAAAAGAATTGGAATGCTGTAGATCTAGCAGCAATGATGAAAATCGTAGATGCATCTTGGGAAAGACTAAATACATTAGCTAAATTATCTTCTGAGAATACATACCTTACTTCTGGTGAAATAGAAGCTCTTGGTATTAGCAAACAAACATATAATAAGTTAAGGAAAGGGCCAAACATAGAAGCCACTTTATTATTTGGAGAAGAGTTTGAAACATTCTTCTACAAAATTTACCCACAAGTATGGGAAGGCTTGCAAACTACGCCAACTATTATAAGTCAAGCACGTAACATTGAAGATAGACTAGCCTTTATGGGTAGGATTGAAGACGTTATTACTAAGGTTGGTGATCGTGGTGATAAATTAAAAAACATAGCTAGAATGGCAGAAGAGTTTAGGGCCATAAATGAAGAGGGTGGTTACAAAGGGCTTCAATTATTTAAGAAACAAATAGAAGCAGCTAACCTTAGCTATAAACCGTTTTGGCATAAGTGGGTAGACTCAGTTTTATTTGTCAGAGCAACTAGTATGTTGTCTTCTGTTAAGACGTTAAAGAATATTTTTTCATCTGGAGTAATTGAAACAGGTAAAAAAGTATTTATGGAGTACCCGATTGAATCTTCTCTTAGGGCATTAAACTCTAATGTAAAACAAACGGCTACTGAATCTGCCAGAGAAATACTAGCCATGCATTCTTGGGGTTGGCAGAATGCTATGAAGGCTGCGCTTAGGGTAACAGCAAAACATGCCGATGATTTATCAGGTATTATAAATCCTATGAGACATTACCGTAGGGATTATAGATTTACACGGCCTTATGTAGATCCTGCTACTTCTTCTGTAGATATGGCCAGACAAGTTAGAACTAATCCATTGAGGTATAAGCCTGAAGAACATGGTATCTTTGGAGCATTATCTGATATGTTTGCTGCTCAACAAGAGTTACCTTATTTTGGTATTGATGTTCTTGACGATGCTTTCAAAGCAATAAATATACAGTTTCGTTTACCTATAGTGGCTATGAGGCAAGCAAACGCTGATGCCAGAACTTACATGGCAGACGCAATGGCTAGAGCAGAGAAGGTATATGAGCTAAAGAAGTCTCCTAAAGAAGGGTCAAATGTTATTGCATTAAAAGCTTATCACAAATACCTTGATGACTATGATCCAGTGGCTTACAGGAAAGAAAGGTACAACTACTACTTAGAAAATCCTACTGAAGATATGATGACTGACTATAGACAACACTATAGGGAAGTAACTTTACTTGAGGATTTAAAAGAAAATGGTCGGCTTAATGATCTTTATGAGGCGTTAACAAAACCTAGAGGGTTTAGGCAGCTATGGCCGTTTATGCTTACTCAATTAAACTCCTTTAAAAATAGAATAGAGCAAGGTGTTTGGAGGTTACCACTCGAAGCACGTATGGCTTATTATCTTTTAAACGAAAAGAAAAAGATTAGAGCTATAAATGTAGAGATGGATAGATATCAACCTGGGACACCTGCGTATAAGAGATACCAAGAATTAATTGAAAAGTCTGGGCCAATATTAAAACAACAAATGTATGACAATAGTATCCTTTCTCATTCTGTGTGGGATTCAAGCGATCCTAATAAACAGATACACCAACAAGCTAGATGGGCTACCGGATTATTAATAACAGCAGCCGCAGGTTACTTCGCAAAAGATTATATAACAGGTACTTCTTCAAAAGATATTTCTAATTATGACGTAGCTAGAAAAGCAATGGGCGTACAGGATGAAGCTCTTTTTATTCATAGAGATAGGCTAAGCTTTGGAGATGATGCTACTTATGATAAAGGGATATACATACCATATCGTTCAGAAGAACCTTTCGGGCATTTCCTAAGAACAGCAGCAGACTTTAGTAAACTCAGTATGTTTTTAAGTAGAGAACAATATGAAGAAGCTTCTCTTTTATTTTCTTGGACTGCTTTTAAAGTATATACACCGGAAATAATAAGAGAGATTGGAAAAGATTTAAGCTTTGTAATGGATTTTATGGATAAAGATATTGATACAGGAACAACTAAAGCTCTTAATCTTATCCAAAGAAAATCAGAGATGATGTTTTCAGCAGCAGATCCTTTAAAAATTCCACCAGAAACAGTTAATAAGTCAGGCGCATATTTAAAAGGGCTTATTGATTCACTTCCTGAAAGTGAACACTACGACAAAGAAATGTTAAAGAGGGATATAGATTGGGCAACTGATCCTGAACGTGGAGATTATTGGTTTCCTATTGGCTTGAAAGGAATCATAAATGATTTAAGGCGGTGGCAAAAAGATAAAAAACAGCTAGAAGAAGAAGGCGAGTTCCTTATGCGAAATGTTTCTATTGAAAAAGCAGGTCAGTTTGAAGGGGTACAAGAAAGGTTTACTTTATTTAGAAGAATAACTGATGCAATCTTAAAAAGTTATAGGAATAAAACTCCAGGTCTTTCTCAAGATTTAGATCCAGTATTAAACTTATTTGGTCAGCCTATGAGGGTAGCACCAAACTATGGAATCTTTAGCATAGCAGGTTACATGATGCCTAACACAGCGTTTGGTGATAGAATGCGTAGAGCAGATATGGAAAATGCTCCTAGTCCAAAGTTGCTTAGTGATTGGGAAACAGCAGACATGCGAAACGATTGGCAACCTAGTCAAGATGCTGACGATATGATTGATGCTAGTATGGAAGCATTCTCTAAAGAGGAAAGAAAATATAATAGATTTTGGGCAGAGGTTATTCGGTTAGGTTATCAAGAAAACTGGGAAGGTAACTTAAGAAATGAGAAAGCATGGGCAGCTAGACCTATTCTTAAAACAGTATCTAAAACTTTTGAGGGTGCCGGTAGTTCTTTCGCTCTTTCTCATAGTCAAAGGAATGAAATAATTTGGTATACTAATAATTCAAAGCATGAAGATAATCCTTCAATGGTAGCTAAGTATGGCGATAAGACAATGATAGAAGCATTAGATGCCATGATTACAAATAATTATTATAATGAATTAGGGCCTAAACAATTTGAAAGGCAAGCTAGGAAAGATGCAATCGACCAAGTAATAGAGGATTATTCCTTACTAGGCAGGGAAAAATTCCTAGAAAATAATGAGGAAGTTAGTTCTGCAATTGAAGATAAGGCTTTAGGGGAGTAAGTAAATGACGATATCAAGTGACAGTGTAAAGAATGAGTATAGTACAGATAGTCAAGGTACTAATAGTGAATTACCTATTACCTTTACTTACTTTGATAACTCTGAGATTGAGGTCTACCTTAAGGCAGATGTTAATGTAGATTCAGAAGTAAAGTGGGCATTGACTACCAACTATACAATTACTGGAAGTCCTGGTGCATCTCCAAAGGTAAAACTGGTAACTGATCCTGCTGATGGTGGTAGGATTATAATTCGTAGGAAGACACCTTACACTCAGCTAGTAGACTATGCAGCAGGTGATGCTTTTCCTGCTGACTCTCATGAGACTGCACTAGATAGAGTAGTAGCTCTGGCCCAACAGCTTAAAGAAATTTTAGAGCGATCACTTGCTTATCCTAATACTTACGTCAATGCGACTGGAAGAAGTTTAACTCTGCCGGAACCTGAGAATAATGCCATTGTAAAATGGAATACCGATGCAACTGCTATGGTAAATGACACTGATCTAGCTGTATCAGCGTATAAAATAATGGCAGACTCAGCAGCAGATACACACCCAGGTTATTTAGATGACAAACTTTTAGTAACAGATAGTACAGGTATACTTAAATCTACTACAGGTGGAGCAGCTAATCAGAACGTAACTATATCTGGGATTGATGCTACTACTTCTGTTAAAGGTGTTGCCAGTTTTAGCTCTACTCAATTTTCTACATCGAGTGGGGCAGTCAGTATTAAGTCAGGGGCTGTAATAGACCAAGCTAAATTAACAGGTGCTTTAACAGCAGGTAGTACAACTGTTAAAGATGAAAATGATATGTCATCTGATTCTGGTACTCACTTGGCAACACAGCGGTCTATTAAAACATACGTAGATACACAAGTAACAGCGGTCAATGATGATGCCACTACTTCCAATAAAGGTGTGGCAAGTTTTAGTGATGCTAATTTTTCTGTATCAAGTGGAGCTGTTTCAATTAAAGATGGTGGTATTGATAATGATGAATTGGCAGGGAGTATTACTGCGGCAAAGC
>VTLG01000938.1_pt1 | contig 24157 bp, 40 predicted proteins | sample 4694571 | NCBI WGS metagenome assembly VTLG01 (sample SAMN12604809, study PRJNA352737) | marine metagenome | biome: ENVO:00000447; feature: ENVO:00000209|ENVO:00000569|ENVO:01000036; material: ENVO:00002151; isolation source: viral sequences binned using virsorter ...
ATGGTATAAAAGAAAATGCTTATTCCAATGTAGATTTTCCTTATTCTGCATTGTCTTTGACAAAAAGAGTATTTGTAGAATTTTGTAATATTGATGATGTCTATAATGAGTTAATATTATTATATGATGAAGCAATAGAAAAAGGGTTTGATTTGGGAGAAGCATTATATAAACAGGCTGCATTTTTTACAGATTACCAGAAATTGGTAGATGTAGAAATTCAGGATTTAATTAAAAAGTATAGATTTTGCAAGAAATTTAATTGTCCTCCATATCCCTCTTTAAAAGATACTCCTGAAAAAATGATAGATGATTTTATTATTATAGATGAAGAGCATCATAAATGTATTCAAAAAATGAAAGAAAATAACAAGGATAACTAATGGCTGAAAAAGCAAAGTTTTTATTCCAGATAAAACAAACAGGTGCTGAAAAAGTATCTAATAAAGTTAAACATTTAAAAGGTGATGTAAATGGTTTAACAAAATCAGTTAAAAGATTAGCAGTTGTATTTGGTGCTGGATTTTTAGGTAAACAATTATTTGATATTGGTAGAGGTGCAATTAATACTGCTGCTCAATTTGAAACATTACGAGTAAGATTAGGTAATATGTATGGATCTGTGCAACGAGGAACACAGGCATTTGATGCTTTTAATAAAGTAGCAGCAACAACACCATTCCAACTTCAAAATGTAGTAGAAGCAGGAGCAGCATTAAAAGCATTTGGAGCAGATGCAGAGGAAATGATTAAACCTGTTTCTGATTTAGCAGCATTTATGGGGGTAGATGTAGTTGATGCAGCGAATGCTATGGGTAGAGCATTTGCAGGTGGTGCTGGTGCAGCAGATGTATTGAGAGAAAAAGGAATTTTACAACTAATAAAAGATACACAGGGATTTGCAGATTTAACAAAATTAACATTACCAGAATTTAGAGATGCAATGGTTAAGACGTTATCCGATCCAGAAGTTGGGATTGCAGGAGCAACTACAAAATTAGCAGATACTTGGAATGGTGCAGTATCTAATTTTCAAGATGGTATAGATAGATTAAAAGCAGCAATCGGAGATAAGTTGATTGAAGCATTGCGACCTTCATTAGATGCTATAAATAAAGAATTATCAAAAATGGGTGCAATAGGCTGGGGTAATATTGCTCAATCATTACAGGATAATTTTGGGATTATTCTTGATTCATTGGGTATTCTTGCAGGTGGTGGTGGTCAAATTATTGGATTAAAATTATTAAATGGATTTCAGTTTATGATAGGTAAAATGTTACCAACAACAGCATCTTCAATAGCAACAGCATTTGGTTCATTTTTCCCATTTATACATGATGCAATAGAAAATGCTTTGGTAGCAATAGCACCATCATTAGATGAGAGTTTAATAACGATGACTGATTATTCTGATATTATTAAAGGGATAAGTGATGATGTTGCAGTTAAAATAAAAGCAAATTATGATAAAATAATTGAAGATGCACAGACATATAATAATCAGAAGAAAGAATTAAAAGAAGCAGAAACTAAAATTGAAGAAGATGGTAATAAAAAAACTGATAAAGAGATTAAACATTCATTAGAAACTAGGTTGAAAGTAGGTTCTAATTTAATCGGATCTCTTGCAGCAATGAATAAATCTATGTCAGGTTCTGCAAAAGTAACTGCAAGAATGCAACAAACACAGGCTATAATAGATACTTATTCATCAGCAACAGCAGCAATGGCACCAGTACCAAAAGGATATGGTTCAAATCCAGTAGGTTGGGCAGCAGCAGCAACAGCAATAGCAATGGGATTAGCAAATGTAGCAACTATTGAAAGTTCTTTAAAAAGTTTCGCAACAGGTGGAAGTTTTGTAACAAGTGGTTCAGAGGCAATTATGGTTGGGGATAATCCAAGTGGCAGAGAATTAGTAAGTGTAACCCCATTAGATGCAGGTGGGGATCCAACAAGTGTAGCAGGGGCAATTAATATAAATATTTCTGGCAATGTAATGTCAGAAGGTTATACAGAAGATATAATAATTCCACAGATTAAAGAAGCACTTCGCAGGGGTGAAGATTTAGGAATTTCATAATGAGAATATCAACTGCATTTAAAAAAGATACTCTTGCAAAAAATACAAAAATAATCCCATTAGTAATTATTGAAAAATTTTTAAGTGAAAATGAATATCAATATTCTGGATTTTCTACAAACAATCTACAACTAACATCAACTGCTGGTGGAGATATATATTTTAAGCCCTTATTGTTAGATTTACCGAAGTTAAAAGAATCTATTGATGTAACTAATGGCAATTATAAAATATCCTCTGTATCTCTTAATTTTAGTAATATAGAATATAATGGATCCAGAATATCAGATTTATTTACTAATAATTTATTGATTAATGAAAATGTTTCTATACATTTAAAAAGTCAATCTTGTACTACTATAACACCAAATGGAGAGGAAGTAGATTCTGATTTACAGGATAATGATTGTGCAATGTTATATGTAGGTAAGATTCGGAATATAACACATACAGAAGATAAAGTTAATATAAGATTAGAAGATTTAACAGAAAAAAAGATTCATAAAGATTTACCAGCAGAACAATTAAGCACAGATGATAGTGTTCCAGATAAATATAAAAATAAACATATCCCAATGACTTATGGGAGGTTGGAAAATGCACCACTTGTTGGGAAGTATAAAGAAGGAAATATTAATTTCATATCAGATTATAAAGATATTTATAATGTTATTGAATCAGAATTTTTTGATGAAGAAGGTTGGCAGGGATCAACATTTATTAATGGTGCAATTAAAACTTATGATGATACATATATATCATTATTAAAATATACACAGAAACAATTTATAGAAAATCCATATTTAGATGAAGATGAAGAAGAAGTTAATGATGAATATGTTAATTTAGAAAACAATAATCAGCAGTATTATAGAAATAGTGATAATTCTATTTCTTTAAATATGGGTGGTTTATGGTCGGTGGATCGGATTCAAGGTCTTTATAAAAAGAATCCAAGTGTGGTAAGTTTTATTTCTTATCAAGATGAAGTTGCACAGGCAGAGGGTGAAGGTGATATTGAATTTATAAATGAAGATAATTATCATAATATTGTAGATGATGATTTACAAACTTCAACAGATGTTGTTGATCAATATACTTATTTTAGTTTTATGACAAGTGGAAACTTTGATTCAAGTCCAAGACATTGCCACAGAATGAGTTGGGAAACATCACCACCATCTTCAAAATTTAATAAATTAATAAGAGCAACAATTAATGGATATAGAATGCCAGTTCGGGGTGATGCTAATTTGCCATCTGGATATGGGTTATGGCAATCAAACAGGGATATGCTTTTTGTTACTGATTTACCAATAGTTTTAAATAATATATATTCAAGTTTAGCAATTAATATGTGGAATAGTAATAATTTTTCTGGATCTGTACCAACAACAGATATAGTTACAATGAATGCCTATTCAGATATTAATTCATTATTTACATTTAGTGCAAATCATGGTAATAATGAAGATACATCAACAAGTGATTTTGTAAGTACTGAATTAATTAATAATGGTGTAGGATTAACTTGGAATGAATTTTCTGATATTAAATTCAAAACACAATTTAGCACAATCTCTGGTGATTCGTCTGGTGATATTGATTTTGTTCCTATTTTAAGACTCCATGAAGGTAGAAATTCATATACATATAGCAAATCACCTGATAATTTTTATTGTATAGATTTTTTATGTGTAGGATATTTTCCTAATTTTACTTCTGGATTCCCTAATTTTTATCATACCCATATAGATGCTAATATAAAAGAAGTTGATTTTACAACAATAGTTGAATATGATGATGCTGCTGATAAAGATTATTTTGGCGATATTAAAGGTAGAATTGATAATGAATTATTATATTATAATCATGGCTTGGGTGGAGAATATGGATTCCAAGAAAATACTGATTATTTAGAAAATCCAATAGATATTTTAAGACATATATTAAAATCAGAATTAGGAATAACAAAATTTAATGAAGAAGAATTTGAAACTGCATGGCATGAACACAGATATTGGAAATTGGCATTTTCTGTAAATGAAAGGATTAATTCAAAAAAATTAATCGAAGATATATCTAAATCAACATTTTCATTTCCAAGATTAAAAAACAATGGAGAATTTGGATTTGTTACAATAAAAAAACAATATGATGAAAATGATTATAATAATGCAGTATTGATTGATGAAAATGATGTTATTAAATATAATTATAAATTAACACCATCAACAGAAATAATATCAAAATTAGATATAGAATATGGATATGATTATGGTTCTGGGGATCATTTAAAAAATTATAATTCTGGTGATTTCCCATATTGTGATATGGAATTAGAATTTAATCAGCCTGCATTAAAGTTTAATGGTATTGAAAATAGTGAAGATAATAAAGTTATATTTGAAACTGATTATATTCAAGATGAATTTACTGCTGGTCAATTAAGAGGTAAAAAATATTTAAATGAAAAATTATCTCATTTGGTTATGGATATAGAATTGCCATTATCTTATTCTGAAATAGAAGTAGGAACATTAATTAAATTCCCAAAAGATAAATTAATAAATGGAATGAAAGCGTATGGAATGGATTATACAAATCCTATTGCACATGGTGGTCTTGTTAGATTACCATTATTTTTAATTACAGAAGTTCAAAGAGGATTAAGTTCAATTAGTATTTCCTGCTATCATCTACATTGGCTGATGTTCCATAATTATGAATTTAATAATCCATATCAAGGATTACAAAATAATCAATTCTGGAATCAAGATAATTTCCCTAATATTAATTGGGAAGATCCAATTTATGATGAGATAGATACTGGTGATGAAGATTATAATCCATTTGCACCATTTACAGCAGTTAATTTTCTTCAATTCCCAATAGGATATAATAGTGAATTTACTATTTCTGACAATACATATCCATCATCTTATGTAAGAAGATTTATTATTACAGATGATACTATTGGAACATCATATTATAATGCAGATTTTCCATTAACATTCAACTTGAATGATCAATTTAATAATTTGTTTGGAATAGATACATTTAATATATCTTCTTGGGCTGACTTAATTCCTATATTAAATTCTGATGGATCAGGATATGGTAATATAACAAATGGTTCTGGTAATAATAATGTAGGTGGTTTTGTTGCAATGGAAATTAGAATGGGATCTGGGATTAATAAAATGATTTTATCATTAAGAAATATTGCAGGTACTGAATTTGATCCAGATGTTTATAACCCAGAAACAACTACAATTCCAAATACAATTTATCCATCTTCAACAGAATTAAAATTGGGCTGGGTTCTTTATATATCAGATTTATCTTGGAATTATCATAATATTTTTGGGAGTGGTTTAATACCTACAAATCTTGATTTTCCATTAGCACCATATGTATATGATAATATTTCACATATACATACAATGATATTATACCCTTATTACAAACCAGTACAAGATATGAAATTAAATTATTCTACTCCATTAGAATCTTTTATTATTGATGATACAGTAGGTGATATTAATCTTGATGGAGAAGTAAATATTCAAGATGTAGTAATTTTGGCAAATATGGTGAATGGTAATATAGATTCAACAATTTATGCTGATATAAATCAAGATGGTATAGTGAATGTTATTGATATAATTGAATTAATAAATATAATGCAAGGGAATTAGATGGCTGCAAATGTAATTGAATATAGCAATGGTGAAATTAGTATAAATATTGGTAGTGATGTTGTTGGTTTTGATATTTTATTATCAGGAGAATATGAATTAGAATCTTATGATATTCCAAATTTATTATTTTCATATAATAACCATAGAATAATAGGTGTATCTCTTGGTGGTACATTGGGCATTTCTCCATTTTTGAAATATACAGGAAATTTAAGAATATTAAGATGTAGTGTTATAAATACTGCAATGGAGAAGATTGTATTAATCCCAAAATATAGAAGTGATTTATGGGAGAATATCCAAGATGATTTTGATCAGATATATACTAAATGGGAAGATTTGAATGTAACAAATGTATATGGGAAGATGCCTGAATTTACAAATGTGAAATTAATAACAAAAAATTTACATACAGAAGGTGGTGAATATACATTAAATGGAAAAGATTATTCTGGATATTATCATTTACATCATACAGGGGTTGTTATGTCAGGGGCAGAACATGATGAAAATTCAGAAACATTAGAAGTTAAAAATAAGATTCAGCATATTAAAAGAATATCTGAATCAATTAAAACAATTAGGAAAGCATCTGCAACAGGAGGTAGATATTAATGGCTTATAGTAATATTAAAAAACCATCACTTTTTATTCCAGCATTTGAATATTTACATAGTATTGGAATGGTAGAATATCAAGATAGTGAATTAAATGATATTCATTTTTTAAACCCAGCAAAAACACATAAAGTTAAAGGTGATTCTGGCTGGTGGGAATCAGAACAAATACAGCATGATATAACTTTAAATAGTTTTATTAGTTATAAAGATATTGCAGATGATAATAATTATGTATATATATTTATTTTAGGGCATAATTTCCATACAACAGATTGTATGCTAGATGTTGAAATGATTGATTATGATACAGGTGTATCAACACAAAGTATAGAAAACCTTGAAATATTAAATACAAATGGGCAATCATCTAAACCAGATTTTAATGGTTTTTCAATAATCAAAGCAAAATATAGTATAAGTAGGATTGGTGGATTTAGAATTGTTATTAGGGGTTTTTCTGCTGCAAGTGAATCAGAAATTAAAATTGGTTGTGTAAATTTATGTACAAAATGGACACCACCACATTCACCAGATTTATCAGTAACAATGTCCAGAGAATATGATGGAGTAAAAACAATCAAAACAAAAGGTGGTGCAACGATTTCAAATGCACAATATACAAGAGGTGGGAGTTATTGGGCTACATCATTCTATTGGGAATTAACGACAGGTGATTATGATGTTGGTACAGCCCATCAAGGCAGATCCAGAACATTAGGCAGAAGGAATTGGAGCATGAATTTTAGTTATTTAACACCAGCAAATTTAATGCCTGAATATGAAAGCCAAAAGTTTTATGGTACAGAATATGATGATGATATAGATAAAAACATACAACAATCAGAATCATTTTTTTCAAGGGTATTAAATAAGGTTCAGGGATCTCATTTACCATTTATATTTATGCCTAATGATACAGATAGTAATTATAATCCTGACCAATGGGCAATAGTAAGATTTGATCAGAATAATTTTAAGATAACACAGGCAGCACCAGAATTATATTCTCTATCAATGAAATTAAGAGAATCATATTGATGGATAATAAACAAGATTTAAAATATATGTTAATTCAGATTTCCAAAGATTGTGAATTTATAAAAGAAAAAGTTGCAAGAATTGAAGATTTTACATTTCATCTAAATAAAAGGCTTATTTCAGTAGAAAAAACACATTCCTACATAAAGGGTGGTTTTTATGTTTTTATAGCGACATTCAGCATAATTTTGGCTTTATACACCATTATTAAGTAGAATCACCCTACCTACCTCCTCTATAAATTATTTTTTTTTTAATTATTTTATTATTTACTTGGTTTATATTATATAAACTATGTATATTATAAGTGTTGAGAGAAACAATAACAAAAGGAGAAACAAAATGAAAAAAGAAATCAGAGTAACAGGTAAAACCAGAATTAGGACTGAAATTGATTCTGTTAAAAAGATTAGAGGTGGGGTTAGTATTATTTGTAAAGATGGCACTTGCATTACTATTCCACAATCTAAACATTTATTGTTAGATGTTTTAGAGGTATTAGAAGGAGAAACAAAATGAATCTACTTAAACAATTTCTGAAATCAATTCGCAGGAATTGGGAGATAAATATTTTAGGAAAACAGCCAAGAGATAAAAAAGGTAGATTTATAAAAAAGGTTAAATAAGAAAAAACCCTGTAAGGTGGTATGTTTTTGGAGAAACAAATGACAACTGATACAGGGTTAATTCAATCAGAATAGATTTAATAATATAATATTTTTATTTTATATAAAAAAGAATTAAATTTAAGTTTAGATTATATAAACAAAACAAGAAAAAGGAGAAACAAATGCCAGTAGAAATACATGGAAAACAATATATTACAGTAAATGAAAGAGTTGTAGAATTTCATAAGTTATATCCAAATGGTTCAATCCGAACCGATTTAATTGAGTTTACAGATAGATTCATAATAAAAGCAGAAGTATGTCCAGATGTTACAGATAGAATGAGAATATTTACAGGATATGCTTATGAAATGGTGGGTTCATCTCAAATCAATAAAACATCAGCACTTGAAAATTGTGAAACAAGTGCAATAGGTAGGGCATTGGGTATACTTGGGATTGGTATTGATGGTTCTATTGCAAGTGCAGATGAAGTTGAAAATGCTATACATCAACAGGAAGCACATAATGTTACAGAACAGCAAAAAGATAAATATCAGAAATTACTTGCACACAAATGTTTTGAGGGCAAGAAAAAGAAAACAAATGAATGGTGGGTTCATATTTACGATACACAGAACCCAAAGGCTGCTGCTGATAAAGCATTGAAAACAATGGAAAAAGCAATAGATTTATTTAAAAATCCAGAAATAATAAAAAAGGAGGAGAAATAATGGATATTAAAATACGAATGACAAAAGGCGCTTGGAATAAAACCAAAGCATATTTTGATGTTAATTTTGTAGGTGCAAGTTTACCATTTAATCTTACAATTAAGGGTTGCAGATTAGTTGAGGGATCAAAAGGCTTATTTGTTGCACCACCATCAGTTAAAAAAGAAGTTGATGGAGAAACTAAATATGATAATTTGGTTTATTTTGGTGATGATACAAAAGACAAGGTATTACAAGCAGCATTAGATGAATATAATGGTAATCAAGAAAAGATAGAAGAAAAACCTATTGATGATTTGGTTGCTGCTGCTAATGATGATTTGCCCTTTTAATTGATAACGATATGTAGGGTGTTATTCGTCGGAGGATTGCATACTATTTGCAATATCAGAATAGTATCGAGCATAATACCCTACATTTAATTTGGAGAAACAAATGAAAAACTTTATAACAGAATTAAACCATGAACAAGTTGATATAATTGGGGATAATGTTCCTGAACGTTGTATCTATTATAATATTAGAATATATTGGGGATTAGATTTAATTGAAAACCAAAGAGAATTAGATTTATTACCATTTGTTGATAGAATAATAGTATGGAGTGGAGAAGATGCAAGGAGTTCTAATAAAATGTTACTAATAAGAAATGATTTTATGGATCTATTAAATAATGAAGATTCAGAATATGAAATAAAATATACATTTTTAAGAGATGATCCTGCGAGTAATCAATTAATAAGTATTGTACCAAAATTTATAGGTATAGATATAAAAGATAAAATAGTGGAGGTGTTGTTTAATGCGTAAACCAATGAATTATTTAGAGTTAAGGAAATTATTAAAAGAAAATGAAAGAAGTCAGGCATGGTTATCCAGAAAATTAAATTGTTCTGCAAATGCTGTTAAAAAATGGCACAATGATCAAATGCCTATTTCAAGATTAAGGTCTGATGAAATAAGGAGGATTTTCAGATGAATGGCTGGATTTCTCTGCACAGGAAAATATTAGAAAACCCTATATTAAATCGAAGTAGAATATATTCTCCATTTGAGGCTTGGATATGGTTATTGTTAAGAGCAAATCATAAAGACAATAAATTTATGCTGGGTTCAGAATTGGTTAAGGTTAAAAAGGGCAGCATGATTACATCACAAAAAAAGTTATGCAACAGGTTCAGATGGGGCAGCACTAAATTGAGAAACTTTTTAAAAGTTTTACAAAAAGATAAAATGATTTTATTAAAAACTGACACACAAGCAACATACATAACTATATGTAATTATGATACTTATCAAGATAAACAAATATCAAACAAAATGCAAACAAATATCAAACAAAATGCAAACAAATATCAAACAAAAACAAACAATAAGGATAATAAGGATAATAAGGATAATAATGTAAATAATGATAATAAAAAGATTACTATTAATAGTTTTAAAGATTTATTAAAAGATAATGTTTATTTAAAAAAATATGGGTTTGATATGATTGAAGAATTTGTTGATTATTGGATTGAACCAACAATTAATGGTAAAAAATATAAATTTGAAACTGAAAAAACATTTGATATTAAAAAGAGATTAAATAAATGGAGTAAAAACGATTTTACAGGTTATTATAAAATGCACAAAGAAAAATTAATTAATCAGGAAAAAGAAGAATATTATAAAAAAGCAGAGCAGGAAGCATATAAAGATCCTGAATATCAACATAAAGAAATAAATAAAATAACTAAAAATATATTTAAAAAATTATAATGAATAGATTAAAAGTAAAAATAAAACCTGAAATAAAAAAATATGTTTGGGAATTAGTACATAATGTTGATTTTGCCAAAGCATCAAAAGATAATGGAACGAAAGTGCAACAATATCAAGGAATTGTTGGTGAATGTGTTGTAAGAGAAATGTTTGGTTTGGGTTGGGTTGATGGTAAATCTGGGTGTGATGGTGGTTTTGATTTTGAATATAAAGGTAAGAAATATGATGTAAAGACAATGAAAAGAAAAGTTGATGTAAAAGATTCCTATACAAATAATTTTATAAAAAGACAAGAAAATTATAAAGTTGATGCGTATATTTTTTGCAGTTGGAATATTAAGAAAGATGAATTAACTGTTGCAGGTTGGATTAGAAAAGAAAAACTTAATAGGGTTAAAAGACTTAAACCAAAGGGAACCATTTGTAAAAATGGAACAGATGGAAAAGAATTTCCATTGAGATTTGATATGTATGAAATAGATAATGAACATTTACATTTTGTTAATTGTATAGCAGATATGAAAATGCAAATGATAGGTAGATGGGATAAAAATAGTCCATTTTATTAATAGGAGAATAAAATGAAACCAAAACACATAGGATTAGATACAACATTAACTGCTAAAAAGATTAAGGTTGAAACACCTTTTGGATCTCTGGAAAGTGATTCTGGAAATCATTTTATAGATATTATTTCAGTAATAATAATAATTGCAGTATTATATACAGGAAAAAAAATATTAGATAGATGTATAAAGGATTTTAGATTATAACAAAAGGAGAAACAAATGGATAAGTTAGATACAAAATTAGTAGATATAGATTTTGGTAGTATGAATAATAGATTGCAAAAATGGTTTGAAAAATTAAATATAGTTACAGTTAAAGATTTAGTAGAATATGGAATAAACGATTTATTAAAAATTGATGGATTTGGTAGGCTGAGCCATACTTCAATATGGTGTACATTAGGAGATTTAGATATACATTATACAGATGAATATGAAAGAACATCTTATGATGTACCATATAAAGATAAAAGTATTAATTATATAAGTATTGACATGGATTTAAGCACCCCAAAAGATATTCAAAATGGAAGATATAATAGTTTAGAAATGAAAGTTAATTTGCATAGCAATAGAAAATCAGTAAGTTCATTTTGTTTATTTTATTATAATGATGGAGAAGAAATAAAAATTTGTGAATATAAGGATATAAAACAATTAGAAAGATTACATATATTTTTAGATTCAATATTTAAAATGGATAAAATTAAATAAAAAAAGGAGAAACAAATGAGTAGTGAATTATATGACCTTACATACCTGATAGATTTTGTAATTAGGGTAATGATGATGATAACAATTATTATAGCATTATGTTATTGGGCAAAAGGGGGTGGGAGATGTTTATAAGTATCTGCTGTGGAGCAACACATGATGAGAGGTTTCATTATGATGAAGAAAATAATGAAGGTGTGTGTGTTGATTGTAAAGAATTTGCATTTTTTGAGGATAAAGATGAATAGTATATTACATTTTTGTCCTAAATGCCAGTCAGCATTAATTAAATTTGATATGCCTACTGATCAAGATAAAACTATTCCAGCAGTTGGTTGTTCTAATAATAGTTGTGGTTTTTATAAATCAATGGATATGTATGTGGAGTATTTAGATGATTGTTGAGATTAATATGTGTATCTGGGAGATATAAATGAAAGTATTGGAATTATTCGCAGGATCCAGGTCATTCTCAAAGGTTGCAGAAGAATTAGGACATGAAACATATACAACTGATTTTAAACCATTTGATAAAATAGACCAAGTTTGCAATATATTTGATTTTGATATAAGCAAAATACCCTTCGAGCCAGATATTATTTGGGCTTCTGTTCCTTGTTATACATTTTCTGTTGCATCTATTGGACACCATTGGACTGGTGGTTATAGAGCATATATTCCAAAAACAGAAAAAGCAAAGATAGGATTAAAAATAGTAAAAAAAACAATAGATATTATAAATGAACTTAATCCTAAATATTACTATATTGAGAATCCAAGAGGACTATTAAGAAAACTACCAGTAATTCAATCTGTTCCAATTAGAAGAACAGTCTGGTATTGTCAGTATGGTAAAGATGAAACAAGGGCAAAACCAACAGATATATGGACAAATGATATGAGTTGGATTCCAAGACCAATATGTCATAATGGTAATAAGAATTGTCATCATGAGGCAGCACCAAGAGGATCCAAGACAGGGACACAAGGGTTAAAAGGGAATTATGAAAGGTCAATAGTTCCTTATGAGTTATGTGCAGAGATATTGGAGGGAATAAAATGAATATAATTATAATAGGATTAATATTAATTGGTATAGTATTAATAGAATTAGCATTATTATTGTTTATGGAAATATATTCAAGAATTAGTGATTGGTGGTATAAATTTAAATTCAATGCAAGAATAGATTAATATTGTTTTTAAAATTATTTATTCTATATATTATCATATTCATTTTAGGCTTAATTTTAGGCATTTTGTTAAATGATGGAGAAAAATAATCCAAATATTTTTAGAAATTAAAGGTAATCCAAGACCACAGCAGAGGCATAGACATTTCAGGCTGGGAACATACGACCCATCAAAACAAGATAAAAAAGACTTTTTAATTAAAGCAATCAGATTCCATAAAATAGATATTCCATTATTAACCCCATTATATATTAATATTAAATTTTTTATGAAAAGACCTAAATCACATTTTAGAACAGGGAAATTTGCTAATTATGTAAAAGAGAAATGGATCAGGCTGCCACATACCAAAAAACCAGATATAGATAATCTTATAAAGTTTGTATTAGATGCACTACAAGGACACAATGGTTATTTTTTAGATGATAGTCAGGTAATAAGATTATATGCAGAAAAGATATACACAGATGATAATCCACATACTGAAATTATGATAGTTGAAGAATATGAAGAAAAGAATTGAAATAAATACAAATGAATTTTATGATGTAGATAGGCTGATTAATCACACAGAGGTAAGAAATACAATTATAAGAGCATTCTGGGAAGGTTTAAAATATACTGATTTCCCCTATAAGAAAAGAAGAAAAATTATTTGCAAGAAGTTTTTTATATCTGAAAATTTAGTAGATAGAATTGTTACAAGGAATTGCTAACTTACTTGAAAAATAAATAAGGTTATTTTCATATAATCAATTTAGTATAATAATCCCAGTCAAAAGGAGCAAAATGCTTAACAAAATTATCCAAAAGCCAATAGACAGTTTAATTTTTGCAGAATATAACCCCAGACAATTATCAGATGATCAATACAAGCATCTCAAAGATTCCATTACAAGATTTGGTTTAGTAGATCCAATTATTATCAATAAAAATAAAGACAGAAAAGGCATTATCATTGGTGGGCATCAAAGAGTTAAGGTTGCAAAAACAATGGGCATTAAAGAAGTACCTTGTGTTGAGATTGACTTAACTTATGATAGAGAACGAGAATTGAATGTAAGATTGAATAAGAATACAGGTGATTGGGATTTTGATATATTGAATGAAGCGTTTGAGATGGATCAGTTACTTGATTGGGGATTTGATAATAGTGCAATTAAGATTGATTTAGAAGATGTTATTAAAGATGAGGAAGAAGATTTTAAGACATTATCGCTCAAATTACCAGAGCCTGTATATTCGTTATGGAAGCAATGGAAATCAAAAGCCAAAGAAATTACCAATTCAGATAGTGAGATTAATGCTTTTGAATATGCAATAGTGGAAGCATTAAATACTCCAATTAAGGATTAAATGCCAAGACAAAAATTAAAAATTGATAAAGAAAAAGTAGAGCAGTTAGCATCATTCGGTTGCACTACTTCTGAAATTGCATCATTCTTTGGTTGTGATGAGGGTACAATTCGCAAACGTTTTTCCGAAAATCTGACAAAAGGGAAGGAAAAAGGAAAAATAAGATTAAGACAGATGCAATGGAAAGCAGCAGATAAGGGCAATGTTACTATGTTGATTTGGTTAGGCAAACAATTATTAGGTCAAGCAGATAAGTCAGAAGTTACTTGGGAGAATCCAGTTGATGGTGTTGAGTTCATAGATGTATAAATTACGATTTAAACAAGAGGATTATTTTAAACACCAATGGGATTTCCTTACATCTGATAAAACTATTAATGGATTAGTAGCAGGGTTTGGTGCAGGTAAAACACATATATTTATACGCAAGACATTACTCAATATGTTTAAAAGAGTTAATAATGCAGGGGTTTCTAATGGTTGGGTAATCTATCCAACTTATGATCTGGCAGAAGAATTATTTGTTGAACCATTTAAAGAATTACTTGATAACATGAATTGCCCTTATGATTACAATCAATCAAAGCATAGATTCAGGACACCAGCAGGGAACATTAAAATATACCAATTACAGAAACCCCAAAGAATTATAGGTGCTGAATTAACATTCATTGGCTTTGATGAATTTGATGTAGAAAGTTGGAAGAATTGCGATATAGCATTTAAGAAGTCCATTGGTCGTATGCGAGGATCTGATAATTGTGAGATATATATTGTAACATCACCAGAGGGATTTCATTATACACATAAGATATTTGTAACTGATGATAATGAAGATAGATTTTTAGTAAGAGGCAAAACAACTGATAATACTTATTTGCCAGACAATTATATTAAGTTATTAGAATCAAATTATGATAATAGTTTATTAAAGGCATATAGAGATGGTGAATTTGTTAATCTATCTGCACTATCTACTTATCATACATTTAACAGGGAGAAAAATGTTAAAAAATACAAGTACGACCCCAAGAAACCTGTGTACATTGGAATGGATTGGAACGTTGATCCTCTCTGCTCGGTATTATGGCAAATGCACAACGACAGCCCGAACATACGCATTTTCAAAACCTACTCACTTTCCCACGCAGGAGAAGGTGATTTATTAACGCAAAGAATGTGTGAAACCATAAAACAAGACTATCCAAATGCTAATTATTTTGCATATCCAGATGCAACAGGAGCATCAAGACATTCATCTGCAAGATATTCAGATATTGATATTATAAGGAGGGCAGGTTTTAAAGTAAGAGTTAAACATATTAATCCACTTGTAGTTAATAGGGTAAATGCAATGAACAAAGCATTACAGAGCAATCTTATTATGGATCCATCTTGTATAGATTTAATTAATGATTTAGAACGAACAACAAACAAACCAAACACCAGAGAAATTGACAAGAGTAATAAAACCTTAACCCACCTGACAGATGCACTTGGTTATTCCATTGAATGGGAGTTCCCAGTAGTCAGACCTAAATTATGGAGTGTAGATAGATGATCCCTAAAATAAAAGAATTAGTAAATAAACAATCACAATGGAATGCACAGCAGCAATCTAAAAACAAATGGCGAGGGAGGAGAGAACAGGCATTAGATTATTATAATGGTAGAACAGAACGATATACAAAGAATTACTTTGCTTCTGGATTATCAAAAAAAATACCTATTGCAAATGTCAATATTACCAAAAGAATTATAGACAGAATTTCCCTTGTGTATATGGTTGCTCCAATAAGATCATATACAAAGCCAGAAATTATTGATTACTTTTGTGAGAAAGACTTTAAATTGCAGAGGTTAGAAAGGTTTACTAACTTGCTTGATAGTTGTCTGGTTAAAGTTACATATCGGAATGGGCTGCTGGATTATGATATTATACATGATTTTGAGCCTATGTTTGGTGATGATCCATTAAGACCTATTGCATACACATACCCATTATCTACTAAATCAGAAGTATTAGATACAACACCTGAATTATTTGCATATTGGGATATTGATAATACATTTATATATGATCGCAATGGCAAGATATATGATGATCCAGATAATCCAGAGCATACTAATTTCTATGGTATATTACCATTTGTTGAATGTTTCAGGGAGGGCAGACCAGAATATGCTTATTTAGATACTGAACCTGTGAATGATATTATCAAAACAAATACTGTGCTGAATGTCGCAGAAACAAATAAATCTGCTAATATACATTTTCAATCATTTGGGTATATATATGCAAATGGCAGCCAGATTGATAAAAAGGATTTACAAATAGGGCAAGACCAAATATATTATTTGGGAGTTGATGGAACATTAAATGTAACATCTCCACCTAATTCTGTTCCAGCATTAACTGATTCAATTAAAGAATCTTATAAAATGTTAGCACAGAATTATCATTTGCCTACATCATTTGCAGATGGGAGTACAGCAGAATCAGGAGTTGCATTAAGGTTGCGTAATCAAGAGTTACAAGATGACAAAAAATCTGATATAGTTAAATGGAATGATACAGAACATAAATTGTTTGAAGTTGAAAGACAGGTATTAACTACTGAATTAATGATAGATGCTGGTGAATTAGAATCTGTTGATTTTGGTGAAACTGCTGATATACTTTCTGCACAGGAACAAAGAGATCAATGGGAATGGGAATTATCAAAAGGTATTATTGATGTTGCTGATATACTAATTAAGATGGATCCTGATAGATTCCCAGAGAGAAAAGATGCACTTGAATATCTGGAAGAACGAAAAGAAATTACACCAGAGGTCGCTACATCTCCATTACTTGAAGCATTAACTACTCCTGTATAATGGCTGACCAAGATTTCATAAGAAAACAAGTTGAAGCATTATCTGGGAAGGTTGCTATTGCACAGAAGGAAATAATTGATGCTATTATGGAATTAACCAAAGGCAAATCTAATTCAGAAGCAGTTAAAATAATCAATGAATTAGATATAAATGAAATAATTAAATTAAAAGCATCTGGTATATTATCTGGATATACAGCAGCACAAACAGATATATTACTATCAAAACAATTCTTTGGTGAAATAGATGAAGAAGAATTAAGAGCATTATTAATTGCATCAGAACAATTTTTTGGTGCAAGTATTTTAGGCATGGGATCTGTTATAAAACAGCAAGTGTTAAATGGGATAATAAATAATAAAACTGCTGGTGATATTATAGAAGTAATTTCAAAACAAGGGTTTGGTACTACTGGCTTGAATAGAATTATAACAGATGGAATGAATAATTATAGCAGATCAGTATCTGCTTTTATGATAGATTCAGCACCAGAAGATACAGAATATGTTTATATCGGACCTGCTGATGAAAGAACAAGAGAGTTCTGTTTACAATTAATGGCTGCTGGTGATTTAACTTCTGGTGAAATAAGAGATAAGGGTTGGAGTGATAGTTTAACAGAAGGTGGTGGTGTTAATTGTAGGCATAATTGGGAATTGGCTGCACAGGAAGTTAAAACTAAATTCCACAATCAAGATAAAGCACAGGAGATATTAGATGCTTGATTTTAATTTCTTTAAAACAGTAGGAGTTAATGTAGTAAATATGTATAGAGTTCATATTTTTGATAAAGGCAAAGATATTGATGATAAAAAATTTAAAAAATATTCTACTAAATATGGTGAAAAGAAAAGAGCAAAGAAATTTAAAAGACAGGCAAATGAATTTTCTAATACCAGATCCCCAGTATTAACAGGTGATTTATATAGAGATTTTAAGTTGATCAGAAGTTCAATTAAAAAAGATGGTTTTATGTTTGGTACTGTTGTTCATGGTGGGAAAGTTGAATCATTAAAAGAATTAGGAAGAAATTTATATAGAGATAATAAGGTATTGCCAACTCATGTGGCTGAATATTTTGAAAAAGAAGTAATTAAATATACTGAAAAAAAAATGAAAGAGAATTTTAAAGGTGGTAGATTTTAAGCATAAACCTGAACAATAAATAAGGTTTATTTTGTGTTTTAAATCACATATCTTATTCCAAGTTAAATCACTCACAAAAAAGAGGTTAAAATGTCAGAAGAAAATAAAACAAACGCAGTTGAAGAAAACAACGAAACAAATCCCAGCACAGATGCTGGTAAAAATAATGACATTCCATATAGCAGATTCCAAGAAGTTAATTCAGAAAAGAATGAATTGAAGGATCAAGTTATTAAAATGCAAGAACAATTAGGTGAAATTGATGCTGCTAATAAAGCAAAAAGAGAAGAACGAATGAAGAAGAATGAAGAATATACAACTCTTATTGCTGAAAAAGATGCAGAGATTGAAAAATTGTCTGGCACTGCTAATAAATGGAATGAATACGAAACAAGTCGCAGAGATGTGTTAGTATCGAAACTGCCTGAAAATAAGCAGAAATTTGTTTCAACTATGTCCTTACAAGATTTAGAGGAGTTTGTGGATATTGAATCTGCGAATCTAAATAAAGGTACAGGTATGGATTCATCAAGAGTAGGTGCAAAACCACAAGACTCTGGTGAATTTGGTGGTTACTCCTCAATAGAAGAATTTGCAATGCGAGATCCAAGAGGTTGTGAAGCATATTTGGCGAGTAACACAAAAGGTTATATTAAATAAAATAATCCTACTCAAAGGCATTATGCAGTTGCGAGAGGATAAAATTATAGAGGTAATATTATGGCAGTTACAGATGTCGGTGTTGCAGTCGGTGGTTTAGGGAAAACAGTCGCAGCAGCAATAGTTCAATTCAATAAAGCAGCAGTTACTCCAAGAACAATAACAATGGTACCAGCAGCATCAGGTACTAATACTGTTCAGATTCCTGTTTATGCTAAAATGGCTGCAAGTGCTGTTACTAATTCAGCATCAGGTGCAGAAGAAACAACAGGTAGTGCAGCAAGTATAACAACAGCAGCAGTATCATTAGAAGTATTAAGAAACAATGTATATGCACAAGTTACAGATTTAGCAGCATACGGTAATTCTGATGCTTTAATGGTTAATGCAGGTAGAGTATTAGGTAATGCAGTTGCAGCAGAGTTTGATAATCATGTATGTGCATTGTTTGATGCTTTTGCAACTTCAAAAGGTGCATCAACAGAAGGATTAAGATGGTTAGATGTTATGGACGCAGTTGCTTCATTAGAAGCAAATGATGCTCCAAGACCTTATAGTGCAGTATTGCACCCACAACAAATGTATGGTTCATTTGGTTTATCAAATGAGTTAGGACAAGTTGCAGCAGTTAATGGTTCTAATGGTGCATTTGCAGGTGGATCAAGTGCTTCTGAACAATTCATGGGTGCAGGGTTTGTAACAAATCTTGCAGGAATTAGTTTTTATACATCTCCACAAGTTGCTGATGGATCAGATAGTACAGAGAAAAAAGGTGCTATTTATTCTAATACAGCACTTGGTTGTGGTTATATTGATTTTGGTGGTGGAAACTTTATCCAGATAGAAACACAAAGACAAGCAGCAGAAGCAGGTACTGATATTGTTGCTAATGGATATTGGGAAATTGCTGAAACAGTTGATCTACATGGTGTAGAAATATTTACAGAAATATCTTAATGTAAATAGTGGTCAGTCGAGTATTGGGAGGGATTAATTTCCCTCCTGATACAAAAAGGAATCATGGAAAATAAAAAAGATATAGGCAATTTAAATAATAAAGAATTTGGTGTAGAATTAGATCCAACTAATAATCTAAAACTTGTTGAAGATAATAAAAAAGGTCAAAAGGCATATTATAAAGGTAAAGAGATGTCATATACAGATTATATATGTGAAGTTGGTGATAGAATAAATAAGGGCAAAAAAGGCAAAGGGGTAAGTAATATCGGATCATTTGCTGGATTTGGTGAAGGCACATTAAAAAAACCATATAAAGGAGAAGTTTAATTATGGCTGAAAAGAAAACAACTAAAAAAACAACTAAAAAAGAAACACCTAAAAAATCATCAGGTATATTTAATATTACAAAAGATAATGGAAATGTAATTGTAAGAGAAAATTTATCAGATGCAATTAAAGCAACTTATGAATCAAAAGGTTGGAAAGTTGAGGAAGTATAATGGGTAATACAGCAAGTAAATTTACAGTTATAAGAGTAAGTCCTACATTAGATACAGGTGCTTATGCTGATGATGATGTATTTTTTAATTCAACAGCAATACCAAATGCTGTTTTTGGTAATGGTGGTTGTTCTAAATTAATAGGAATATCTATTCTTAATGAAGATGATGTTGCACATGATATTGATATAGTGTTTATGCAAAAATCAACTGATTTAGCAAATGCCCTAAATGTAGCAGTAGGCACAGGTTCAAAATGGACAAATGCACTTGCAAAAGCAGCAGGTGTTCTTGGTGTTGTTAAAATTGATTGGAGTACTAATAGTGTTGATATGGTTGCTAATTTAATTTATCATACATCATCAGGTAATCATGGTGCAGCAGTAACATCTGGGCTTCCAATGTTATTACAGGCAGAAGATGATTCAACAAGTGTATATATGGCAGCAGTTAGTAGAGGTGGAACACCAACAACAGCAGCAGATGATTATGAAATTATATTGCACATTGAAAGATAATAAATGTCCTTATTAGATAGAATCAAACACCATGAAGGGTACAGATCCAAAGTATATAAATGTACAGAGGGTTATGATACTATTGGATATGGTTTTGCTATTAAGGATTTAGAGTTAGATGAAGAAATATCAGAGATGATATTAGTTCGCAAATTGGATAGCCTGATGAACAGAATAAGCAAAAAGTTTTATTGGTGGAGGTCTGCTGAAAGTGATGTTAAGAATGTAGTGGTTGAAATGTGTTATCAACTTGGGTTGTCTGGATTTAGCAAATTTAAGAAAACTATTTCACATTTAGAAAATAAGAGATATAGCAAAGCATCAGCAGAAATGCTTGATAGTAAATGGGCAAAGCAGACACCAAACAGGGCTATTGAATTATCTAACATTATAAAGAATTTAGAGTAAAATGAATGGATCCAATACAGATTTTAGAGCAATTTGGCTTTCCTGTTTTAATAGCACTTGGCTTGGGCTATTTCCTATGGAAACAGCAAAATTGGATTCAGCACGAATTAATAGAGGATTTAGAAGAACGATTTAAAAGATTAGAGGGTATAATAATATCTCTAATTAATCAACAGAAGAAGATGCAGATTGAATTGCGAGGGATATTGAAGAAGTATGAAGCATTGGTTGAAATTATAAATAAATTAATAATAAGGAAAGATGATAATGAAAAAACTAACTGATTTTTTAAAAGGCTTTGCTATTGATTATGTGATTAAATACTTAAATGATAATAAAGATGAAGTAGTCGCAAAACTAAATAAAGAAATTAATTTACCTATTTTAAATGAGAAACAGGAAAAAGATTTGCTTGATGCAATATATGAATCAACATTAACAGTTGTAAAAGGGATTAAATGATCCCAGCATTAATTATATCAAAAGTTGTTCCAAAGGTGCTTGATATGGTTTTAAAGCAATTTAAAGGCATTGACAAAATTGAATATTTAGTAAAATATATGGAAGATGATAATGATACTGATAAACAGGTAAAATTGCATGATAAAGCATTAAAGGGTCTGGCTGCTGAAATAGATGAATTAAAAAAAGATTTAGAAAAATGGAAGAAGAATGCCTAAACAATTATTGATCACAGATTATATAGATGAGAACCTGAAAAGAGTTAGAGATGCTGATGGTACTGATGCACCTATATCATTATCAAAAGACAAAATGAAAGTATCTGGAAGTTTAGATGTTAAAGGTGGATTGACTACTGATGGAGATACCAAAGTAAGTAATGGTAATTTGACATTATCTAATGGTAATATTTATTTATCTGCTGGTAATGCTCTATACTTTGATGGTGGCACAGACACTTTTATAAATGAACATGCTTCTAATGAATTAAGATTTATGGTTGGTGGAACATTAATGCTAAAATTAGATAATGGTGTCTTTGATATTTTATCAGATAACATAAGAGTAGAATCAGCAACAGGTGGAACTTATGCAGGAGGTTCTACTTCAAGCCTACAAACAAAAGCACAGATTGATACTGCTATTGCAGCAGGTGGTGGTGGTGCTGTAAGTGTTAGTGTTACTGAAATTAGTCAAGCAGAAATGAATGCATTGCATACATCAGGAAAAGAATTAGTGGCAGCACAAGGGGGAAGTAATGTGGTAATTCCAATTTATATTTCTTGCTATGTTCAACGAGATGCTTCAACAGCAAACTCGGCTGCTGTAAATCTATGCTTTGGACATAATGATGCAACAACTTTGGGTGCAAATGTGTGGAGTTTTATAAAAAGATTTATGTATAATGAAAGTGGTAATAGAGTACTTGTTCCTGCACAAATTATCTCAGAAGTTGCACAAGCGATTGATGAAGGTAATAATAGACCATTTACTGCTAAATTAGATGGGGCAATAACAACTGGCAGTATTGATGCTATGCGAGTTGTTACTACATATTATGTTTATGATAATAGTTAAGGGAAAATATGCCAATAGATAAAATAACTTTACCAAATGATATGCAAGATATAGAGCCAATAGATGGATTAAGAGATAATGAAGAAATGATCATACTTTTAACAAGAAAAATTAATGAAATTATAGATGAGGTAAATTCATAATGGCAGGATTAACAGGAAAAAACCCAGCAGAATCACATAAATCATTATTAAGGGTTAATGATGATACTAATGGGATAGATGCTACTGCTGAAAATATAACAGATGGAGAAGGAACAGCATCAGCATTAAATTTATCAGATGACCAGATGCTAATAAAGCCAGTTAATGATGAAAATATTGCTGCTTTATTTGTTAGGGCGAAGGCTGGTACTCCATTATTAGCAGTAGACACTACCAATAGTGTAGTAAAGGCAGGAGTAGGTCAATTTAATGTATTAACACAATATGCTTATTTTGGGGCAACATCACAAGCAACAACAGCAAATGCAGCAGGCTATCATTATCCTTTACAGTTTAATTGTGCTTCTATTGGGTTAAGTGATGCTTCTGCTGACCAGCTAAATATATTTGGGAATGGCACAGACCCTGCAACATCAGTTACAACAGCAGAGGCGTCTGACCAAAGAGCAAGTAATTTAGTCCCCTATATGATGTATGTTCCTGATAATATTTATATAGATGCTATATATTCAATAGAGGGAGCAGATGCAGCAACAGGAGATACAACAAAATTTCATTGTATGAGTTACACTTTTACTTCTGGCTCAACATCTTGTCTGACAAGTGGAACATTAATTGCTCATTCTGACGACGAAACAAATGCAGGGAGTGAACAGGTATATTTAAATACATGGAACATGGATAGTAATACTGTAGCAGCAGGCAAAGTATTAATATGCACATTTGAACCTGTATCTGTTAATTCAGATTATGCTTACACAGTAACAATAAAATATCATTTAGTTTAAGGGAGAAATTATGACAAAATTAAAACAGAGTTTATCATTAAAAACAGGCAAAGGAGAAAGTTATGATTTTAACTTAACTGAAGATTATAACGAAGTATATCATTTAAAGCAAGTAGTAAATAATAACAATTCTTTTATCACTTTGCTAAAAGCAGGAGATGGTGTAAGTAACCATAGTTTGCAAAGTATTCGTGCTTTAGTTAT
>VTLG01007881.1_pt1 | contig 24147 bp, 19 predicted proteins | sample 4694571 | NCBI WGS metagenome assembly VTLG01 (sample SAMN12604809, study PRJNA352737) | marine metagenome | biome: ENVO:00000447; feature: ENVO:00000209|ENVO:00000569|ENVO:01000036; material: ENVO:00002151; isolation source: viral sequences binned using virsorter ...
AATACTCTCTTGCATTGTATCATAAATCTGAACTTTTTGTCCAGGTGTATCATAATACCCTGCATATCGAATACCATTTTCATAGAAAACAGCACCATAATAGGGTTTACCATCATAGTATCCAGTTTGTTTCAATCCAGGAAGATCAGTAACCTGAATTAACCTATTTGGATCAACTCCAATAGGATCTATAACCGCCTTCATTACTGGTATACCTTTATAACCAATACCAGTACCTCTTCCTCTTACTATTATTTGAGGATAAGATCTATAACCATTAGGTGCTGGTGGTAGTTCTGGTGCTGGTGGGGAATCTAATAAAGGATCATTAGGATCTTCAACAACCGTTACTACTGTGGTTGCACTACTAGCATCACCTTCAATCGTATAGGTTGTAGTTACAGGTGGACAAACTTTCACCTCTCCTCGTGAAACAACAGGAACATTTCCAACACCTTTATCTATCTTAAGACTAGTATTTCTTGCAGATGTGTATATAAGATTTGTACAATCTCCCTTTACTATCACTGATGGAATAGCAGTTATTCCAACATCAGGTTCTACTGCAGGGGGTGGTTCTGATGGAGGTGTTGGATCAGGTGGTCCTGGTACTGTAGGTGGAGTTTTGCGAGGATCAAATTCTTGTATTTCTCCAAATGGACCTTTAGGAGGAATAAAACACACTTCCTCACCAGTTTCAGTATTTACAATACATACCTTATCATCAGGATCATAATTAATTCCCTCATCTTCAGGAATAATCTTATCTATTTCCATAATAACATCAGGTCCTGTAGGAAGATCAGGATCTATTTCTTTGATAGGAGGATCAAATCCATTACCTGGATCAGTAATAATAACATCCGTAACAATACCAACCCCATTAATTTTCTTAGGACAAGGTGGTGGAATAAGAATTGCAGAAACACCAATAGGATTTGATGTCCAAGGTTTTCCTAATGCGGTTCCTGATTTTGGATCCACTTTTGCTACTTGTACCTTTCTAGTAATCTTTACAGCAGCAACAGTAGGATTAGTCTTAAATGGAGCATTAAAATCTAAATTAGTTAAAGTAAGTTCTATTGTTCTTTTTCCTTTCGGTGCAGTAAACTGTGCCTTTGTTATACCACTACCCACTTCCGCAGTAGTGATTTCAACACCATCCAATTTAATGATCAATTTATCATCTGCTTCTGCCTGTATGTCATACGTTCCTTTTTCAGGAAAATCAACATCACTAAATGTCATTGTCCATGTCTTACCATTGAAATTAGCAATATACTCTTCATCAGTATTCCAAGTAGGAGTAATAAATGGTCCTAATTCTCCTGACGCATAAGTTGATAATGGAGGTCCATCATAAGTAACACCACCCTTTGATGATCCACTAGTAAGACCCTTACCATATACTATTTCAGTTGTATTTGTAGGAGGAACTCTGAACTTACAAGTATTTCCAACCATATTATAAAATTCACCTTCAGTAGCAGAAGCTATAATATCTGACCAATCATTATCAGTCCAATCCTCCATTTGAACAACACCCTTCCCCTTATTTCTCAATCTAATATTAGCATTATTATTTTGATTATTATTTGCATTAGGTGGATAGATATACACAGATTTTGTTACAGTTCCACTTCTACCTGTCCTATTCCAAGTTTTATCAGCAACAGAAAATGAATTAATAGCAACACCAGCAGTTCTTGGATTATCATTCCATGATAAAGTAATAGTTGTATTAACTCTTTTTGCAGCAGTACCACCAGTGACTTTAAATCCTTTACCATCATCAGTAAATATAACCGAACCACCGTCAGTTTTATCTATTGTAATAGTAGCATTTGCATCATTACCATCACTATCCTTTAATCTAATACTTCTACCACCATTAACAACATTTATGGGATTATTTGCAGCATTTAAACCATTATATACAATAGGAATATTAGTGCTTCTTTGTGCTTGATTATTACTTGTAAATACCACATCATATACTTTACCAACTTCTATATTACGATTATATGTTTCATTAAAATTAGGTCCACCATATGACTTTCCAACAGAAAATACTCCTCTCATATCAATATTATTGGCATAACCTGCTGAAGAACTTACCTTAAATGTAACATCTACATTCTTTGGACCCTCAACAGTTTTTTCAGTTTTAGTTTGTTTAGATGCCCAATCTGCAGTACTAAAAACTTTTTGATCAATAGTCTGCCATATAAAGTCTTTCTTATTTTCAACCTCAACACTAATTTTAATTGTTTTCTTCTCTAAAAATATCTTCTTGGCTTTAGGTTTTCCTAATTTAGGAGAATCAAACTGTTTATCTACGTTAGGTCCAAGAACCTCTACACCATCAATAAATAATTTTCCAAAATCATCTGCAGTTCCTTTAACACCATAAAATCCCCTATAAGGAAGTTGCACTACCCAACTATTTCTATAAACAGTTCCTGCACCATCAGTTCCTTTTAATCCTAAAGGAGGAAGTGGAGATATTGCATAACGATTCATAAACTTAGCCCAAAAATCTACATTAACTGGATACCAAGTAGCATTAGTATCAGTTTGGGATCTAGTAGTCCAAATAGGGTTATTAGGACATCTTCCTTCTTGCTGTTGAGGAGGCTCAGATATTTTAGGAGCCATTGGGGAATCAATAGCCATTGCAACTCCCATTGGATTTTCATTCCATGATTTAGCAGAAATTACTTCTATTTCATCACTAAGAAATGCAGCCTTTATATCAAGAGCAATAAGCATTGGATTTCCATGCGCCAAAGGAGCACCTGGAATTTGTTCAAGGACTGCCTTTAATGTATAAGATCCTGATTTAAAATATTTTACCTCAACCGATTTACCTGTACCTGTTTTATGATCTCCACGTATTCTAAATCCTTTTTTCTCTATGAAAATATCTGGTTCATTTGGTTTGGTAAATGTAAGAGTAACATTATCATCAACTACTGTTGTTATAGAATAATTTCCATCTTCAGGAAAGGTGATATTATTCCAAATAATTTCATGAAATCCTGCATAATCATCTGTAGATGCATTTGGATAATCTGGATATCCAACTACAGTTTCATTAATCGTCTGAGTTATATTAATTGGATTAATTGCAGTAATTTTTAAAAGTCCATTCTGATCATATCCATTAGTAATATCATCATCATAACCAATAGTTGTTTTATCAGATCCTATTATAGAACCAGATCCACTACTAGCCCCAATAGTTTTAACCAGATATTTTTGACCTGCAGTAAATTCACCACTAGCTTTTTCATTAGCATATCTTCTATTAGGATCTCTTCTTAAAGTAATATCACTATCATCCGCATTTATTTTAATCTCAGTTAATGCTAAAGAAGATATTCCTGGTCTATCATTTATATTCATCTCAAAGAAAACTTTCACTCTTCCAGTTCCAGTTACTTTCATATAATTTCTACCATCTGCTTCCTTGAAAAAATTAACAGTAGCTTTTGATTGTTTAGTAATATCTCTTGTCCTCTTCTTCTCTACCTTTTCAACCTCTGTAGGATCAAAAGGAAGAACTCCAAATCGATTTGCAAAATCACTATCTAGACCTGCAGTTGGATTAATTTTCCATAATCTTCTATTTGCCCTTCCTATCCAATCAACGGTATTAAATACATGAGCTCTTTCTCCTCTTTTAGTTAAACTAGAATTATCACCACCTGTAGGAGGATCAACAATAAAACTACAAGTACTACCACTAATACCAAAAAATCTTCCATTATTTACAGAACATATAAGATCATCAAAGAAACCAGGTCCAGAAGCACCTCCAGATCCTGCCTCTTGATCAGGTAGATCTTCCATTGCTATGACTTTTTCACCTTTAGTTTTTAATTTAATAGTAGATGAATTAGTTGAATTAGAAGAAGAACCAGATAAAGTAATGGTATGTGTCTCACTTCCTGATCTTTGTTTTAAGTGAGTCCAAATTGTACTTCCTATTTTAATACTATCCAAAGCTGTTCCAGATTTTCTAGGATTATCAGCCCAAGCATAAGTTAATGTAATTTCTACTTTATCCCCTTTAATATCAAGACCTTTGGCATCTGATGTAAATTTAGCTGTTCCACCATTTACCCTATCAATAGTAAAGGAAGCATTTAAATCAAATCCATTAGCTGAATCATCATCAAATTCAAGTCTAGTAGAATTAGCAAAACGTAAATCTCCTGGTTTTTTTAACCCTGAAAAATTTATTGTCGTTGATGAAGAAGAAGTTTCTTGTTTAAAACCACTACTTCTTATTTTAACAGGATAAACCCTACCATATTCAACTTTCTTCGTAAGTGTTTCTTTTACAACTGGACCTTCATATACACTTAAAACATCTATTCCCAAACCTTCAATAGAAATACCATTTGCAAACATTGATGATATACTAATATTAAAAGTAACCTCATCTGAAGTATCAACCACATCAGTTTGAATCTTCTTCATCTCTCTGATTTGATGATTCAAAAGATCAATACTAATCGTATGCATACCTCCCTTTACAAATTTTTGAAACTTTTGAGGAGGAGATAATACATGTCCAGCAGCCCCACCAGCTCCTAATAAAACTTTCTCACCAATAGGATCATTATCAAGAAATAAATGTGCTTCATTATCAGCTTGTATATTAAAAATATAAGTACCATCCCAAGGAAACTCTTCTTCCCATTCTAAAATATAATTTTTTCCAGCCTGATCAGATCCCTTTACATTAGAAGGAGGAACAGGAGATACTGCATATTGATTCATAAAAGAATCTGTAGTAATGGTATTCTTATTATCTTTAAGACCCTCACCATACATTGAATTCTTCTCTGCATTATAAGCAGCAGAATCCTTCAACTCATAAGTTATATTCTTATTATCAATAGAAAATACTCCTTGCTTACATTGTACTTGCAAATCATCATCATCTGGAGCAGTCTTAGCTATGTCAGAAAAAATAGCGTTACTTGTACCACTACGTTGAGCAATATCTCCTCCTGTACCAAAAGTTCCTTTCTTTAAAAGTCCTTGATCTCTTATCCCCTTTCTACTAGTTGTTGTTACTGTATATATTGTATTTCTCTTAACTTTAATTTTTATTTCTTCTGCTGATGCATTATTCTTATAATCATCCGCCCTTATTTCAAAACGATGATCTCCAGATTTTTCTTTAAATATGAATTTTAAGTCTCTTCTCTGTCCACCTGATGTATAAACAAGAAAAGAAGATTCTATAAGACTAGTAGCAACACCAAATGTTGATGAAGTTTTTGGGAGAGGATTTGGTTGAATTGTTACCAATCCACCCCATGCTGGATGTTGAACATCAAACTTTTCTCTTGCAATTTTATCAGGAGAAATTATTCTTAATGGAGATTTATGTCTTGTTGTCCACCATCCTTTAATTCGATTACCATCAATCCTTGTTCCATCCTTTAAATCTGCAAGAAATTTCTGATATCTTTGAATTTCATACTTAATAGGATCCTTTTGTTTATTAAAATAAACCATTGGATCCCATTTACCCAAATTCTTACCATCTGCATTCCATCTCTGACCATATCCAATATTTTCCATTTCTGGAACACATTTATCTAGTACATATTCCTCATAATCTTCTTCTGCATCAAATTCTTCTACTAACTCAGGATCGTCTGAACTGCGTGTCTTAATAACAGATCGAGCAACTACTCCTGCTCCCTTTCCTGTATCATCATGTATATCAACAATAGGAGGATATTTATATCCATATCCTCCACGTATAACTTGCACTGCTAATACACTACCATCAATACCAATAATAGGAGCTGCCTGAACTCCTACTCCACCACCTCCATAAAAATCAACTCTTGTTTTATTTTCTTCTGCTACAGCTTTTGAATTTCGAGTGCTTCCTCCAACAACAGCAGGATCAATACCAAGATCTACATCAATACTTTTAGATGTATCCCCTTCTAGATTTAATCCAACAATACCAGAACATGATCCAGCTCCTGCACGTCCTTCAGGAAGCATTTTATCAGGAGATAATGCATTAACTTCATTAATGTTTAAATATTTTACAAAATCCCTATTTCTAAAAATAAATTGAGTTCCTGGATTAAGCTTAGCAATATGATTAGCTTCATAGAGACCAACACCATCTACAAAACCCCTTTCGGATGAAATATAACCAACTGTAATATTACACTTAGTATTTTCAGCTGAAAATGAAAACATTAAAAATTATAACCTCCAGTTAAATTATTTATCACACCAATTCAACCTCACCACCATCACCACGTTGTCCCCTTATAAAAGGATTCTCTGTTAAAATAACATCAGCTGAATTCTTAAGTGGTTCAGCAAATACTTCAAAGGGTTTTGGATCAGGTATTTTCCTATCTGTTAATTTTGTGACAGCATCCATAATAGAAGCATTACTTGGCAATTGTGTTTGAGATTGAGATGCTCCTCCACTACAAAACTGATAATAATCAGCAACTGCTTCATTAGGAGGAACTTCAAAAGGAAAAACATTTTGTTTAATATTTTCAAAATCTAATGCTGATGTCATATTACCTTTAATATTTCCCAATGTAGAAAAAAGATTACTAATATCAGTACCACCTGCATCAGATAATTCACTCATCATATCCGTCATAAAGGTGTCTATACCATCAAGAAGATTACTAGTCGTTTCTTCAATATTTGGCATATTAGAATGAATTACAGCAGCTACAGCATCTTCAGCTACACATATAGGAACTTTAGGCATAGCCTTTGTTTGATCATCGTCAGAATTATCAGGATCAATAACAAAATCCAAAGCTTTATTTATTAATCCCTTATATGGAATACCATCTTTATCCACACCATCTTCCAACTTTAACATATTACTCAATACTCCTTCCATCAATCCACTCATACCTCCTGCCATACCATTAAATTCAGATAAAATATCTTGAGTCATGACATCCTTCAAATCAAGCATTTGCCATCTTTTAGATGCAGGTAATGCAGAAACAGCTGAAGTCATTTCCTTATTAATTTTTTTCTGAGTATAATCCTTTACTTTATCCATAATCACTTTCATATATTTGGATTGAGTTTTAGAAGAATCACTAATAACTTTCTTTAGATCCTTAACACCCTGAGTTATAGAGACTGCATCAGTATAACTTGCCAATGCATTCATTGCTTTATCAATATTAGTAGTCATATTATCCATATCAGTTTGAATTGCCCTATTACAAGACTCAACAATACCAGTTGGTTTTAATGTAACTCTTTTCTTACAAAAAACTTCGTCTAGTTTAAGATCAGCAGCACTTTGAATATGAGATGCTTCAGATTCAATAGTTGCACCTGGTTGAACAGGAGATCTAGAAGACTGTGCTTCTTTTCTCCTAACTTTCTTTCCACTAGCAACTCTCTTTTTAATTAATTCTTTCTGTGCAGATAAAGAAAATCCTGAATTTCTTTCTAAAATAAGTTGTATTTCTCTCTTTGCACTTTCAATATCCTTTTGCTGCAAAGGTGTTGGATTACTTGATAATCCATATTCATTTAATTTAGTATTAGGAGGATCAGCAGCTATTTCTTTAGCAGTTTCAGGATCTGTTGGTTTATTAACTACTCTATCATCATCAGATGGAGTAGGAGCTGTAGTTCCTTTATAATCCTTCTTTACTTCAGCATAACCACTGGTTGCTACAGATCCAGATTGAGTATTACTAACTCTATTATCAAAATTATTTTTAGTTGCTAACTGAGTTTGAGAATTATTTCCCATTACTCCCATAATTATAGGTTGTTGTTGCTCAGATCCATCTAAAAAGAATCCAAAAACAATATTACCCTGTCGAATCATGGGCGTAGATCCAGAATTCTGCTGATATCCACCAGCAGTAACTGGATACATTATATTAGCCCAAGGCAAATTTTCTGATGGAATAGAATCTTCACCCCAATCATGAAGACCAAAAATCCTTACCTTATAACGATATCCCCATCCACGAATACTATCTTTATCTTCAAATTTTCCAGGATTAATATTTTCTCTCCAATAGGAATCATCAGCAATCTGACCAATCCACCAATTGAATCCTTGCCCTAAATATCCTGGACTAAATAATCCTCCTCCTTCTACTGTCATTAGTCGTCGTATACTCTACACTCCAGAGAATCTGGATGATTATCACAATAAACTTCTAAATGCTTGTCCTCGTGCCTTGTGTGCCAGTCATTAATCTTACCTTCATTCTTGTTTACTTCATCTTCTGAGTGAGCATGGAATGCATCATTATGCATCTCTAAATCTGCTTCAGTATATTCAATCATACCATGATTAATATGCTCCTTATGATCCTTGGGATCAATATACACTTCATGATCTAAATCGTGCTTTGGAGTGTTAGTTGTCATAATTCCTCTTAAGTAAATAATTTATCACTAGATTTGGTAAAACTCCCAGATCGACCAAAGGAGTCTCTAATTAAATTTAACTTAGTGTAGGTCTCTTTAGCAGAAATATAATGACATAAATCTGCTATAATATATAGACCCCCATCTTCCTCATTTACATCATCACCACAAGATTTGTTTTCACTTTCACTTATCTGAGGAATATCTACAAATACAGTATCACCTGCATGTAAAGAAAACTCACCAGGTATAGTAATAGTTATTTGAGATGCAAACAATTGATTATATCTCATAATTGATTGATTGACAACATTTTTTACCTTTAAGTTTTCTTCCTTTGACTTTTCAAGTTGCTCATCGGTCTTACCCATAAAGAGTTGTCCTGTTGTAGCAGTTAAAAAAGTAGTTCTAGCAAATTCAGCATCCAAACCCTCCTTCTTATAAGCATCATTTAAAACAGGTAATCTCTCACCAGCAAGTTTCATACCACTATCATTTATTGCCTTTTGACCCTCTGCACCAAAAGCATCTATAGTTGATACCTCATAATTCCCATTAAAAGGATCAAATACAATCCTACGAGTTGAATATGCACCCATCTCAAGTTTTTTCTGAACATTAATGCGATTTTCTACATCTAATGTTAATGCTTTTAAATCATATCCTTTAGGAGTACCTGCAGAATCTGGAGTTTCATTATAAATGATGGATTTCTTTTGCTCTCCAGATAATAAAGTATCAATAGATTTAAAATGATATCCCTCTGAAGTTTCCCAGAAAAAATATCCAGCGCTCTCACCTAATCCTTGATTTTCTGCTGATACTGCTTTTGGTGATAATTTATTAATTGCATAAAATGGTTTAATGTTATTAGGACACCAATCCAAAGGACTACTAGTATCATCTAAATCAATCTTTTTTTCAGTTTTTAAAACATCTTCCAATATAAATTTAACATAATCAGAAATTTCTCCTCTTTTTGGAACTCTAACCCTAACCTTACTATTATCAAAAAATTCATTAGATACTAAAACAATCTCATAAGATTTTGTTGTAGTTTGAGAATCTGTAGGAAGAGCAGTAATTTTATTAATAGACAAACTCTTATCAAAATCAATAGTATTATCATTATTATCTGTAAATTGTAATGCAATTTTCTCCTGACCAAGAATAGGCAAACCTTCAACAGCACTTACTTTTTTTCTTCTCTTTCCGTGACCCTGACCTTTCTTAGTTCTTGTCATCGTGTTACCAGCATCAGTAAAAATAACAGATGCTGACACCGTATCTGCCAAAATACTCTCCCAATATAATACACGTACTGTTCCATTTAAAAGACTTACACTAGTGTTTTTATCCTCATTAGAAATAACATCCAATCTCTGAAGAAGAGAAGGAGCAGACTTTCTTACTGTTCTGTTTAAATTTTTGTTACCTTGTCCCATAAGTTATTTCCTCCTAATTATATTTAACCACCCTTATAAAGAGCATCACCAATCTCATCATTTCCCCCACCAGTACTCGAAGAAACAGTTACTAAATTTTTGGATGATTGAGAAGAATCACTATTATTTGAAGTTTGAGATCTAGAACGAACAACAACTGTCTCATCACCACCTTCTTCGTATGAAGTATTCATAGAAACATCATTTGTTTTCTTTTTAACGGAATTTACATCTAATGGAACAATATTTTCACTATTACCTTTTATATTAGCATGGTTTTCCTTTGCATTTTGATCTGCATAAGATCTTAATCTTCTATCAAGTTGTTTACGATCCTTCTCATCTAAATCCCTATATTCCTCTCTGGACAATCCACCCATTGATTTAGAAAGATCATATGTTTTATCACCCATCTTAAATTCTTTATCTATTTTCTTATTATCCTTAGTTGCTTCTCCACCACCCTTTTGATCTTTAACCTTCGGACCTGCTATCATATGATCTATCAATCCATCAGGATCCCTTACCAGTTTTCTTGCTGGTAATCCTGCCTCTATATCTTTTGGACCCATAATAGGATCATCAATCTCTCCTAATGGAGTTTTTGCTAATACCTTAGCAGTTTTCATAGCCAACCATTCACCTGCTATACCACCTGCCATACCTCCCATAAAATTAAATATACCACTTTGCCCAAGAACAGGAACAGCACTTGCAGCACTAAAACCAACACCATATCCAAATAATCCACCCAATCCCTTTAAGATTGCATTAATAGGAGCCTCCCTTCCCATAGTATAATCCCAAAGAGTCATCAAAGCAGTAATAATTTTATCAATTGGTCCTAATCCTTTAGAAGCACCCTTATTGGCTTTCAAAGTTTTAATTAATTTCTGTAATGCAGGATTATTTGCTGCTTTGGTAAGTAGACCTTGTACACTCTTAGGATTTAAACCTTTACTAAGTTTACTTAAAATAGGACTTTTCTTTAAAACATCATCAATAGCTGGTCTTATTTTAGCCGTTAATTCATCAATAACCTTTTGAGGTTTCATGTTTTTAGTGGCTTCATCCCATTGAGCACCAATACTCTTACCAATCTTACCTATTCCTTCACCCATCTCATCAATATAAGGACCAATTTTCTTTCCAACATCATCCCACAGCTGCCTCGTTTTAGCAGGAATACTCTTAATCCAAGCATCTGCATTTGCAAATCCTTTTTTAATAGCAGCTCCAGCACTCTTCATCCATCCTGGAGTCTTCAATTTAGGCATCTTCCACTTTCGTGGATCTACCTTTTTAGCAATGTTAGTTACTTTCTTTCCAATCTCAGTTTTTTGTAACTTCTGTAAAGTTTTTTTAGGATCTTTAATTGCTTCACTTATTTTTTGAGTAGTTTTAGTTACTCTTTTTCCAATCTCAGTTTTTTGTAACTTCTGTAAAGTTTTTTTAGGATCTTTAATTGCTTCACTTATTTTTTGAGTAGTTTTAGTTACTCTTTTTCCAATATCCGTTTTCTTTAACTTATCTAAAGCTTTTTTAGGATCTTTAATAATATCATCTACTTGCTGAGAAGCTTTAGCAAACCTTTTAGTTATTTTTTTACCAATTTCAGTTTTCTTTAAATTTTCTACAATATTCTTTGGTCTTAAAGCCCTTACTGCTCTACTAACAGGTTTTGTAATCTTACGAAGTAATTTTTTTCTCGCAGCTGCATTATTGCGGAAAAATTTACCCATTCCACTTTTTTTCCACCTTCTCTGAAGAGCTTTTTGCCATTTAGGTTTTGGTCCTTTTGGTCCTTTTGGTCCTTTTGGTCCTCTTCCCATACCCGCCATCTTGGCAGCTGCCATCCCAATAAGAATGACCCCATTCATCATCTTAGTGAGATTGCCCATAAAGGACTCAAATTTTTGAGCAGCACCTTCCCCAAATTTATCTCCTATCCATCCTTTAGTTGCATCAAGTGCTTTATATCCCCAATCAACAAAAGTTACTAATCCATTAAGAAGTTTGCCAGCAAAATCAATAATAAACCCTGCAATTGCCGCTATAGGTTTAAGAAGCTTAATTATTTGAGGTAAAAATTTAATTAATTTAAAAGCAATCCACCCAAGAAGAACCTTAGTAATAAATTGCTTAATTCTTTCTAAGAAACCAATCTTGGGTATTAATTTTTTCGGAGTTTCTTCATCACCATCCTTATCTGGTTTCTCTAATTTTTCTTCTTTTTGTTGTCTTTTTTCATTTTCCTTTTGCTGCCTTTCTTTCTTTTGTTGAGCTTTTTCAGCAGCAAGAGTTCCCTTTAGAAGTTTGTCAATTTCTATTACTCTTGTACGAATAGTATAAACAACATCCTCTTGGGGTTTCTCAGGTATTTTTGATGATTCTCCACCAGGAGATGCTACTAAAGGAGATTTAGGAATAACTGCAAGTGCTCCTCCCTTTACTGGTTGATTACTTCCTTTCTCATCACCACCCATAATATTTTTAGCAGATTCTCTTCTTTTAGATGTCTTCTTCTTTCTATTCAACAGTTTATCAGCGGCAACCTTCTTCACCTTACCTTTAACTGCCCCCATTGCAACTCTTCCTAATGCTGCCCAAGCCATTATACACTAATCCCCAGTACTTTTATTTTTTTAGAGGATCTCCCTTTAGTTACATCAAATTGAGGTATTTCCTTACCTGGTTTATCCATATTTGGTTTATCAGACATCTTATCTTTTTCTTCTTCATATGCAACAGTAACTTTCTTTTTCTCAGGAGGTTGTATATTGGGATCACCAGATTTAGATGGTACTACTCTCTTTCTTATTTTATTTCCTTGTCCTCTAAATGTATCACTAGTAGATTGTTTTGATATATCACTTTTTGATTTTACAGGTTCAACTTTTGCGGATGATGCTTTAGACCAACCCATCCTCGTATTAACAAAATCTTTAGTTGACATTGCCAACTCTTTATCAGCACCACCACCAACACTAGATATATTCCACTTAGTGCCTTTTATCTCATACTTTTGCTTTCCAAACCAACCTTTTGGTAGTTTTTCTTTCCACCTTATACTTCCAAAACGCATATCACCAACAACCATATCCTCCACTTCAATACCAGCATCAATGGCATCTTGATAAGAATTAATTGTTCCTGGTTTTACTGTGACAAGTCCACCACCCTCATAAGCTGGTTTTCCTCCCATAAGTGTTGGTATATTAGTTCCACCACCAGCAGAATTCATGGCAGCAAGAGTATTAACACCATACTTCTGAACTGCTCCTTTACTCATCACAAACTCACCAGCAGTTAATCTTGCAGGAACTTTATCCACACCACCTGGACCTTTTACAACACCACCACTAACCATCTTCATCTTAGAAGTATTTTGATTAATTTCATTAGCCGCCACATCCAATCTATATGATTCTGTACCTGGAATCATTCGATTTATACTAAACTGCAAATCATCAGCTTGCTGATTTGCTATCTCTCCAAATTGTTTGGGAGTCAAATTATCAAACCCAAACTGCTTCCCTACCTCTTTCAATCTCCCTGCATACTTAGGATCTTTCATCAACTCTGCCGCCATTCTTGCTGTGTCAGCTACTCTTCTACCCAAATCAATATTCTGACCATCCTCAGTCATCTTCATTCCAAATGGTAGTTTTGCATTATTTTCTTCATTAAGTTCCTGTTGACTTTGCATTCTAAATCCACCAGCACCATCATCCACTGCACCTGCTTTAGTATTAGTGATTCCATACATCTCCTTCATCTGATCCATAGCAAAATTCACTAAGGGATCTAATTCTCTTCCTGCTGCAGCGTTGGTAGAGTCAGATATAGCTTGATCTCGCTGTGCCATTTTTTTCTGAACATAGTCTGCATCCTCAAATTTTGAAGCATATCCCCCTTCATTAAATCCTTGAATTATACTTGAAGCTTGTTGAGTGGCATTATCATAATGTTGAACTAATCCACCTTGATTAAATCCTTGGGTTTCCTCTCCACGACTCTCTGCCATCTGGTTTTGTAATTGGTCAGCTTCAGGACCACCCCTAGTTGTAAAGGAATCTGAGGTTCTTTCTGTTGTTACATCATCATCCTCCATTTCCTGATCAGGAGATTCTTCATCTTTTTTACCCCTCGTAGCCAAATATATTCCTCCCCCCAGAACAGCAGCGGCAGCTAGTCCCCATGGTCCCATAGCCAGAGCAGCTTTAAGAAGCATTGGAATAACTGTTGCTACTAATTTTGCTCCCCAGACTACAACATTCTTCAATAATCCCAAAGCAAACCCAGTTAAAGCATTTCCAAATATTAAATATCCACCTAAAAGAACAGGCCACCAATCCTCAAAGAATTTGATAATACTCTTCAATTTTCCTTGATTCTCTTTATCACCCATCCATTCCAGAACTTTAAAAAGAACTCTACCAAGAAGGACTTTTCCTATAAAGTCCAACATCCTTTGCCAAGCACTCTTAAATGGTTTAAGTAATTTTGTTGCTGTATTTTTTATTCCATCTAATATTTTAAATTCTAATTTATTTTCTTTTCTTCTTCTTTTAAATCTCTCTGCTAGTTTTTGCAACCAACTTTGATGTTTCTTATCTTGCTTTTGTTGTCCTTTTAAAGTATCAATAATAGAATTAACACCAGTAAGAATCTCTGCTAGTGCTCCTCCTTTTTCTTCAGTAGGTTCTGGGATAAGTTTCTTTTTATCTATTTTTCCAGTTTTACTTCTAACAGCAAGAGAACTGGTTCCTGTAGTATCTGCTTCTATTTTCTTTTCTTCTCTTCCAAAAAACTTAGAGGCACTCATCCTCCTTTTTCTTACGATTGCCTTCCTTTCTTCCCCACTCAAGTACTCTCCATCACGTTCTCCTGAAATTAACTCTTCTCTTTCTTTAATTTCCTTATCTAAATCACCCTGTATATCTGCATCAAGAAACTGCTTCATCTCTTTTTGAGACAAAGCTCCCATACCATATTGCTGTATGGTTTTAAGAATCTCTAATAAATTTTTATTCTCTTTACCTAAGAGTTCTTTATCGGGCATTAGCTTGTTGCTGTTGCTTTAACTTTTCATCTTCAAGGTGTTGTTGAAGTAGAGCCACATAGATGTCTCGTTCCCAAGGCATCATATTTTCAATCTCTGTTAAGCTATATTTATGGTACTGCATCAAGGCAAAATTAAGTCTGAAGTAATCCTCCAAACTCATATGCAGTAGGGCTATGCGAAAAAAGATGCTAACCCTTCCAATACCACATCACTCTTCACTTTTGTCTTAGGATTAGTAACACTAATCGTATGAGATAATTTAGGCATTGTGTCAAAGAAAGACTCAATCTCCTTAAATTGATTGGAATTCATTTGCTCTAAGAAATCTTTCATTTCTTTCTTAGTGCAATCAGCAGCCGCCCATACTTCATCTTCAGTATAAATCTTATCAATACAAGTAGCAATCAACTCAAATGATTGATCCATAGCATTCTTATCATTAAAATCAAAATTGTTTTTAATAAATTGTTCAAGTGATGGATACTTCATTTCCATCATAATAGATTCATCTACTTTGATTTTATTAGTATGGTTATCATCCCTTTGAACTTCAATTTCATCTAGAGCAATTGTTACTGGAACCTGAGTCACTTCATCATCAGGACAGATAATATTAACTTCTAAATCTTCTCCAACAGATTTACCTCGAATATTAAGGAACAAATATTCAATATCAAATGTAGGAAGACTTTCTACTTTAATTCCTTTGCTCAGAATACAACTCTTAAGAACTGCTTTGATAGCATTAGTAATTTGTTTATTATCTTCACTCTCTAGAGCAATTACAAGAACCTTTTCCTCTTTTACAAGAAATGGTCTATATTTAACAGTTTCACCTGTCGAAGGTAACTCCAACTCATAGGTCGGAGTCGCAATTTTTGGTAAAGGCATAATGTCCTATAGCACTTCAGTATGTTTATTTAGTAGGGTTATTTAAGCTATGAATACTGGTGGTATAAGAATTGGAGGTACGGGTTCTGGCATAATAGGTGGAATTAATACAGGTCGAGATGGTGCTGGCATAGCCCCTTGAGCATTTATTTGTGCTTGCTTAATCGGATCTGGATTTTTCCCCCTCTGCACCTCTCTTATAGCCTCTTTATCATTATCTGTCCCACCTGTTGGTATCTGCGTTACAATATACCTTATATAACTCATTGATACTGTGCATTTTAATAATGAAGATGCATCATAAGAAACAGGCATGGAATTTATTGCCAAAGGAAATGCATTTACAAATTTATATTCTATCGCACCACCACCATATGCTTGATCTTTCTCAAATTTTGTAACTGTTAGTCCTTGTTGAGCCATGTAACCATTAGCACCTTGAGGATATCTCATCCTATAAAAATAATTACCATCCTCTTTTTGAAGTGGAGCACTTGGAATTTGTATATTATCTTCGGCTGGACTAGTGATATAATTTATCCAGTCTTCAAAAAAAGTAATTGGTTTATAAGCTCCAGCATCAACATAAAAAGTCAAATCTATTCTATCATCAAATATTCTTCTATGAACATGCTTTTCCGTCACACCCATACGATCATTATTAATATCAAATGTTGCTAAATTAGATCCAGGCAAAGATGCTTCTGAACATAATAATTGAATCTGGTTTTGCTTTGAAGTATCATATTTTCCAGATAGCGCAGTGATAATTGGCACATTAACCTCAAAATGAGAAGTTGTTGCTGGTTTTAATAAATTTGCCTTGATGTCAGATACGTTAAATGTCCTTGGCATTTTATAAATACTATTTGACCTTATATATTATGTATAAGAGAAATGGCAGAAAGTATTAAAAGCATATTCAGACCCAAGAAACCTAAAAAGTATAAAGGTGATATAACTAACATCATCTGCCGTAGTTCTTGGGAGAGAAGGTTTTGTAATTATTGTGATATAAATGAAAATATTGTAGAATGGGGAAGTGAAGAATTTTGGATACCTTACTTATCTCCTGTTGATAAGAGAGTTCATCGTTATTTTCCAGACTTTATTATCAAAGTAAAAGAAAATACTGGTAAACTTAAAACATACGTTGTAGAAGTAAAACCATTCAAACAAACAAAACCACCAATACAGAAAAAAAGAGTGACTAAATCATACCTTTATGAATGTAAAACATATGCTGTAAATCAAGCAAAATGGAAATCAGCAGATGAATGGTGCAAGGACAGAAAAATTGAATTTAAAATTATTACTGAAAAGGAGCTAGGGATTAAATAATGAATAATTCAAATTATGAAGGTTTTACTGATATTTTTCCTACTAGGATTCATAAATTTAAAATTGATCAGAATTTAATAGATAAATCTTTAGCAGGAATAAATACTAAATCCAGTGGTTTTAATTATACAAACGTTCTTAATAATCCCAATTTTTTAAACCTTCAAGAACAAGTTTTAAACTCTGCACAATCCATTTTCCCTGATATAAAAGATGTAGAAAAATGGAAAATTGTCACCTCATGGTTAAATAATCAAGCACCAAATGAAAAAGGATTTGATTTTCATAATCATATAGATTCTTTTATTTCAAGTGTTTTATATTTAAAAGGATCAGATATGTCTCTTTCTTTTAGAGATGATCCAAAAGAGGCTCAGGGTTACACATCATCTGCAAATTTTGATATTATTATTCGTCATAATTGGAATGTAGATGTAAATATTCCAATCTCTGTAGGAGATCTTTTATTTTTCCCTTCTTATCTTCTACATAAACCAAATATCAATCAAACAAATCTAAACAGAATAAGTTTTGCCTGTAACCTAATGCCTTCTATACTTCAAAGACCTCATAGCCAGCCATGGAGCATGGATTTAAAATTATGAATATAATTAATGCTGCAGAAATGGAGGAAGATAATCGTGTCAGGGAATATTTGAGTGACTTGAATAATAAGACTAATGATCCAGAAGAAATGATGATGGAAATTATGGAGGTACTAAATGATACTGTGACTCCTATTCCTGAAGTAGGAAAATTTTATACTTTTGTCTATAATGCTAAAACTCCTGATATTACATATGACCAACATCCTCTTATTGCTTGTACTGACTTACAATCTTGGGGATTTAAGGGATTGAACTTTCATTGGAGACAATCTCGTAATTATACTTGGGAAGAACTAGCAGGACAACTCTATATTGTGCAATATAATGAACTTGATGACCTTCTTGCAATACCTTATGCTAAATTCATCCTAAATAAGTAAAAAGACTATATCTAATGACAACCAAAGCAGGTTACTATGGCAGTGATGCCAAAACAAATAGATTTGAAGATAAAGATACTGGAGAAACGTATTTCACGCTTATTAATAAAAAAACGGGTGAAGTGGAATTATATAATGAAGAATTTGGTGCAGATAAAAGAGTAGGAACTTTGGGTGATGATGGAAAATGGAAATATAATAATAATTGGTGGGGTGGTGCAAATAAAGATGATAGGGCATTTGCAGATCATATACTAAAAGAGGGGATATTAAAAGAACAAGCAACTAAAATAGTAGACAAAGAATTACGTCAAGAAGGGAAAACTAAAGCTGAAGCTGAAAAAGAAACAAAAAAGCTTATAAACAAAAATCAAGGACTAGATGAAGGAGTATCTAGTATAACTGTAAAAGAAGCACAAAAATTTATGAATTCTGGAGCAGGTAGAGCAGCAGACGGAACAAGAAATGAGGGATTCCCTACTAATTTAATATTTCCAAATTCGTTAAGAGAGGGTAATGGAGGACAAGATTTTCTAAAATTTGATATGATGAAATATGAACCAAAAAACATGGAGATTGGTGAAGGAAAATTTGGTTTTAGTGCAAGATCGACAACCGCAGAAGATATTAATAAAAGAACTATAGGATCAGTTATTCTTCCTATTCCTTCAGGAATTCAAGATGGTCAAGCAGTGACGTGGGGTGGTCAAACGATGAGTCCATTAGATATGGCAATGGCTAATGTTGCACTAGCGGGAGTAACTGAAGGTCCAGGTGGAATGGTTGATGCAGTGGGAGATGCAGCAACAAGTATAGCAGAAAGTTTTGAAGGTAATAAAAAAGCCCTTGCTGCAGTTATTGCAGGAATGGCAGCAGGTGGTCAACAATTACTAACTAGAACAACAGGAGCAATTGCCAATCCAAATATGGAATTACTCTTTGGTGGTCCTAGTCTCAGAACCTTTAGTTTCCAATTTCTCCTTGCACCAAGAGATAAAGATGAAGCAATGACTGTTATTAAAATTCTTAGATTTTTTAAACAAGGAATGGCTCCAATTAGGACAAAATCTAGATTATTCATGAAATCTCCTCATACATTCAAATTATCTTACAGAAACTCTGATGGAAAAGAACATAAGTATTTAAATAAATTTAAAGAATGTGCATTACAGTCATTAGGTGTTGATTATGCACCAAATGGGCAATATTCAACATATGAGGATGGTGTGATGACTGCATACCAAATGACAATGACATATTCTGAACTTAATCCTATATACAATGATGATTATGGTAATGAAGAATTTCCAGCAGCAATAGGTTTCTAAAATGTCAAACTACTTCAATTTAATTCCAGATTTTGAATATGTTAGCAGACTCCCTGATGCTAAAATAGGAGATTATGTTACTGTAAAAAATCTTTTCAAAAGAGTCTTCCTTAGAGAAGATATCTACCAAAACCTAACTTTCTTCAATAAGTATTCTGTAATAGGTGATGATAGACCTGATAACGTTGCAGCAGAAGTATATAAAGATTCTACTTTAGATTGGTTAATACTATTAGCAAATAATATTGTTAATATCCCAAATGAATGGCCATTACCTCAAGCAGACTTTGATAGGTATCTACTAGATAAGTATGATAATGACTATAATAAAATATATAATGGAATTCATCATTATGAAACTATTGAAGTTAAAGATAGTAATGATGTAACTGTCGTACCAAAAGGATTAGAAGTAAGTTCTGATTATAACATTATTTACTTCGATTACTTTATTGGTGGATTAACCGAAGAAAATAATATTGTTAGACCAGTAACAAATTTTGATTATGAGCATAATTTAGAAAATAAAAAAAGAGAAATATTTCTTTTAAAACCAGAATATATAAGTGTTGTTTTAGATGATATGAAAGATATTAGTAAATATAAAAAAGGTTCCACCGAATATGTCGATGAAACCTTAAAAAGAGCCGAAAATATTAGATTATTCCAATAGAAAAAAAGTAATAGGGCAAAAAAATACCAGAGTTTTTTTTCCGCTTATTTTGGAATAAAAAGTCGAATTTCCCTCAGTTATTCTTCCGCTAACTTCTGGAAGTATGATAGTGCATCATCCTCATCCGAACTAGCAGATGCTACAGCAGCAGTCACAGTTTCCTCTGCTTTACGTGTTTCAAAGTTAGGTTGGAAAGAACCACGAGAGTTGTCCTCTTCAAACACTTCCTCATCTACACGACGAGCAGGTTTTTGTCCTAGAACGTACTTCAGACGTTTCTGAAGATCATCATAAGACTTAAACTGATCAGCAGCAGTAACAGCAGCAAGAGAATACTGCTTCTTCCATAATGCTTCTAGTGCATCATCATCTTCTAAGAGAGGAGATACTTTATCAAACTCTGACTTGTCATAGTTCCAATAACCATCCTTCTTAACAATCTTCAACTTGAAGTTTGCACCTTGCCAGAAATCAAAAGGATTGATTGGAGTCTCATCCTCAAACTCTGGTTGCATTGCTTCCATAACCTTATCAAAGATCTTCTTACCAAACTTGTAGAGGAATACTCCACCCTCATTCTGAGGATTGGTAGGATCTTTTACGACATAGATGTTTGCATAGTAGGAAAGCTTACGCTTCTGTCTACGAACTACATCTTTGTCTGCTTCATTACCACTGTTCCAGAGTTCACGATTGTACTCTGATACAGGATCCTTGCCACCAGTTGTGGTCAAAGAGTTTTCAATATACCATCCACCTGGTCCTTGGAATGCATGTGAATACATTTTTGCCCAAGGTATTTCTTCTCCTTCAGGGGAAGGTAAGAAACGAATTACGGCATAACCGTTGCCTGTTTTATCAACTTCAGGCTTCCAGAGACGCTCATCAGCACCTCCACTTGTGTTGTTCATCTTCTCCACTTCTTTGACTAATTTTTGAGTCAATGATCCTAGAGAGGACTGTTTTTTTAGATCTTTAAAAGACATTTAGATTTGTTTTTAGATTTGGCTTTTATGTACCCTAATATATTACTAGGTAAATTGATTCCTGTCAATCTGTTTTTTCAATACATCAACCATCTTTGCCATTTGACTAAATGCTTGATTCATATCAGTGCTAGAAGGAATTCCCATCATTTTGGCAGACTCAATGATCTGCTCTTTCATTTTCTTTGCTTCAGGATCATCCGATAAACTCAAACGAGTGTACATAATCTGTTGCTTCTCAATCAACCTTTCAAGAAGATCAATATGTCTATACTGTTCTTCCTTTGGCATCGAGGGAAACTTAAAGACATTAGAATAAACTTCTTCTTGAAGTTCACTAATCTCTACCATCTCCGCACGAACTACATCTGATTGAAAAAAACTCATGTGTTTCTACTTAATAGTTGCTCATGACTCAACGACGGGATCGGTCCCTTCAGAGGATTCGCCATCGACGCTAGACTCTTCGCCCACGTCGCCTTCGCTTTTGGTGGCATCTTGTGCCTCCTGTGCTTTACTATCTTCAATTTGTTGCAATACATCTATAGCACCCTCAATTTTAATGCGAGTGTTAGATAATTCATTGAGTTGTTTGGTGATATTTGTGTATCGTTCCTTCAACTCTTCAAGTATTGCAGCATTTTCAAGTGCCATTGATAACAACCTCCTTTAAGATTTTTTTGTAATGGGGTACATTAATATTTAGGAAAGGTTTATATTTTTTAACCTTACGACTGACGGTTTCCCACACAGGGTCATTCAGTCGTTTATCAAAATCCTTTCCGTACCCAAATATTATATCATATATTACCATACTTTCAAGTGATGTGTCACCCCCTAGATAACTTTTAAGAATTGGTGGGTGTCCTTTTGAACAATTAAAGACATCATCAACCTTCTTCTTCTCAAATATATTCTCTGCTTCTCCCTTAAAAATATAAGAGAGTGATTGAGTTTTCTTTTTCCATTCTTGATATCTTCCCTCCCCTTCCTTTATCATCTCACCAATCCACATGGTTGCAGGATCAGTAGAGTATATAAAGTTAGACACAAAGAACTCTTCTACTTCTTTATCATTCTTTGATCTTGCAAACTTCTCAAACCAGAACCTATCCTTTCTTTTATAGAAGGCTTGGACTGTTGCTCTGGTTTTACCACGATACTTATGATAATCGTAGTGGTCTTTAGTAAAGTGATTCTTTAACGAGAGATAACAACGGTATGCATCAAAAGGCATCATACATTTAGAAATATATTACCAGAAACACTTATCCGATCCTCTTCACAATTATAGAAAGGATATACTTCATGAACTAATTTAGAAGGAAAAAGAAGCATAGTTCCCTCATATTTTTTACCTAATTCATAAGATGCACTGGAAAATTCCCCAAACATATTATTATAATGAAAAGAAAAATTTCCCTTATTTTGTGCTCTTGAGTTATTATCTTTATTTTGCTCTTCATACTCATAAGGAATCTTCATCCAAATAACAAATGAATACACACCATCATGAATATGAGATGGATTAAACTCATATTGTTTTTGATAATTTACCCACCATTCATTCATTGCATAAGTCCCCTCTTTAGGATAAACAGGAACTTTATTTGCTAAACTCCCAGATGATTTCTCATAAAATTCTATCAAAGGTATAACAGTGTTAATAAAGAACCAATCATCTTTATCTTCTAATGCAAAACTAGAATCTATATTTCCTGCTAACTTCTCATTTACTTTACCTAATTTTATATCAATACATTTCCATACATAATTCATTTCTTGAGTATTTAATTTATATTCCAACCAACCAAAATATAATGGGGTTCTTATTTCAGGTTTATTCTTAGAAATTTGAACCTGATTACCATAATTTAAATAATCAATCATCTACCCTCTCTAGATTTGTTTCTAATAGTAATATGATTGCCTTCAATAGCAATCTCCAAGTAATCTCTATGACTCCATCCTAATTCATCGTATAACTTATTAAGTTTATCCATGTCTTCCCAAAGATCTGTAGGTGTAGGTTCACCCCAGAAAGGATTGTCGTCAGGGTCATTCATAGTGGTAGCTTTGCTCGTGAACTACGTTTTAAGAAGTTAAGTTCTGATGCCTCATACTTAATCTTTTCCTTTAAAGGTTTTGGAATAAGTTTAGGGACTGATTCTAAATCAATACTATTCTGATCACAAAAATGAATGATAGCATCAATATAATTCATGTCTTTATTTACTTGCACTAAAGTTTCAATTTCTTGTGCAAAACCTGCAGCGGAGAAGAACTTACTCTTCAATACCTTCTCTAGTTCATTCTCCATCCTGTCTCCTAGTACTGTTGCTAACAAATTCCTTTATATACCTTACTAATAGTTTAATATAATCCCCTTTGTTCCTTTTGTCAAATACTTTTACTTCACCACCAGGCGTGACCATGATAGTGATTAATTTCTTAACAGGGATCTCAGTTAATTCATAGTAAGCAGCAGCATAAAAGGTTTCCTGTACGAAATAGTTTTCCAACCACTTCTCAGGTTTAATCTTTTCAGATGTTTTAAAGTCTATTACTGCTAATTCACCTTCATACTCTGCTATACAATCAACTCTACCTGCAAGACCAAGGTACTCAGAGTAAAGAGTTCTTTCTATAGCATGTATGTTATTTATCTTGTCCAGATATGGTTTGGCATGATGAAACATAAACTTAGTAGCAGGTCTAAACTGCTCCCAATCAATTTCATTGTTCCTCATATACACTTCAACTGCTTCATGGAAATCAGTTCCACGAGTAGTTGCTTTCTTTGTGATACGATTTGCTTCTTCTATACCAACTTTCTTACGCCAGTTAATAAAGATCTGACGATTATAAAAAGAAGTGACTGATGTAATAGAAGGAACCCAACTACCATCAGGAAGTTGATACAATCTACAACCAGGAGTTTCTTTCTTTTCTAATTCAATATCACCTAAGTAATTACAATGATCAAAAATCATA
>VTLG01013125.1_pt1 | contig 24139 bp, 41 predicted proteins | sample 4694571 | NCBI WGS metagenome assembly VTLG01 (sample SAMN12604809, study PRJNA352737) | marine metagenome | biome: ENVO:00000447; feature: ENVO:00000209|ENVO:00000569|ENVO:01000036; material: ENVO:00002151; isolation source: viral sequences binned using virsorter ...
CGGGCGTTTGGGATTGTCTGCTGTACGAGTGCGAACGTGGTTTTCCTGTCACGGGGGGCGATGGGCTATGCGTTTGTGACCGGCTTCCTGATTAGCTATCTCTGGTGGCACAACGCAAAAACGGCGGCCCACGCTGATGGTCGGTGGACCGCCGTCATCTTTGGACTCGGTGCGGCAACTGGCACCGTGGTGGGAGCCAGCCTAGCGCAATTACTTTAGAACGGAATATCGTCGTCGGGTTCTTCTCGCCTAGAAGTTTCTGGGGTTTTCTGTTTTGGCACGTAGGTATCTCGTATGGGGTTTTCTCCTTCTGTCAGAAAAGCTCTAAGTTTATAGTCAGGCTGTCTTTCTTCTGTTTTGTTCTCATTCACATAGATATAGGCCGTCTGTTTCCACCCATTAACGGTCATTTCAACTTTGCCTTTATGGTTGGCCCCTTGTCGTGGTTTCCAAAGCGCTCCGACGAATTGCGATTTCTCTTCACTCACAGTGTCTCCTTAGTTTGGTTAACAACGCTACACAGTCCTCTTTGGTTTTGACAAGATAAACCGGAGATCCCCACCGCCGTGCCCATTCCTCTTGCCACGTATTGAGCTTGCCGTGCTCCGATTTGACTTCCACCAGGTAGCACTGCTTCTGGTAGGAAATCAGCAGGTCGGGGACTCCAGCCTTCATCAGCTTGCCAAGTTGTGCCAGTGATAAGACGGAACAGCCCATCGTGCGAAAGCACCTGACCAGTTCGGCGTGATTCTTATCCACGCGACTAGCCCTCATTTGAATCTCCATTGTACATCAATCGCGCCGTTCGCTCCCCGATCCGTAACGGGTTGCAGGTCGATTTTTCTGGCATGGATATCGGCATGGCACTTTGCACACACGCCACAGGTATTATTAGTGCTATCCTCCCCCCCTTGACTCCGATACCGAATGTGATGGAGGTGCTCAGGAGCACATTTACCACACGCCCGACAGGTGGAGTCCCTGATGAAGACATCTCGCCGTACAGAGGCTCTGAGCGCCTCCAGTTCACGCTTCTGACGCGCTTTGCGAGTAGCCCTGCGCTCAGGCTTCGGAAAACGAAGGGTCATTGGGTTCTGCCCTGCGCCCTGCCGAGAGCGCGAACTCTTTTAGCCGCGAGGACGGGGTTGGTCATTTGGCACGGACAACGGCTGACGGAGGACACAATCAAACCAGAGGCTTTATCGAAATGGTCTTGGTTATACCTCCAAGACGTGTCCTCACACTCCTTGCAGTAGTAGGTCGGTCCGTCCTCTGAGTCTCCTGCACTCAACGCTGGGGCTGTCTTCCGTAACTCGGCGCTTTGATGCAGTTGATACGCGACTTCCTTCCATTCCCCAGACGTGGGAAACCATTTCTGCCCTGACCGACTCTGAATCTGCCTGCCTGCCTGCTCGATCACCTCAATCGGTAACGGATCAGCATGGTTCAGGGCATCAAAGTAGGCCTTGACCCCCACGCGGTGTTCCTCGCGTGGTGACAAGGTAATCAGCATTTCAGTAAAGATCCGCGCAAAGCGTTCTCGATCTTGATCAATCATTCGGTTCCTCCAATAAATCGTCGGTTGGCACTGGAAATCTGAGAAATGTTACCGTTTGGTTTGACGGCCTGAATCGACCTGCTGGGAACCGGCGTTTGCATCGCTTCTATGTGTTTCATCAGCGTGGTGGGAGAATTGATAATCCAATCCAAAGTCGCCCTCCAATTCCCATGACTCCCCGTGCCACAGGCTCGACACCAGTCCTGTGTGTTCAAATAGGCGAACAGATGCTTCCACGTCTCCCTGTCAGGGACTTCCTCAATGCGTAACCGTAGTTTCGCCCGTCGCTTGTCGGTCAGCATCTTGACGTGTGGAATCGGCGCTGTCATCGTAGCGTTCCAGATCTCTTTGATCTGTTCAGGATTAAGACTGAGACTAAGACTGGTAGGTTGAGGGGGGCTTAAAGGGGGGGTTGACCCTCCCTTGCGAAGCTGTGTGGACTTTTTCCCACCCTGCTTGCCATACGCGATAGATTTTTCGCGGTACTCTTCCTGTTTTGCGCGTTCCGCTTCCAGTCTGGGGTTCTTTAGTGCTCCATCTTCAAGCGTAAATTTGTCTTGTAACGTCTCCCACACTAACCGTTCTTCTCTCGCCGTACAGCCTAAAATCTTACACCGCGCTTTGGCTTCGTTCGGAACTGATCCATTGTCCCAACTCCACGCCAAAAGTGAAATGTAGGCTCCGCGTTCGCGGAGGGAAAAGGTCAGTGTGCTGGCAAGAAAATTGGAGGCATAAAAACTAAAGGCTGGACTTTTTCGTCGATTCTCTGTGCTCACGCAGGCTCCCTTCGAAAGCATATAACGACTCATCATGCGCCCGACGACCATACACCATCATTACGCGGTCATAATCTCCACTCATCGGATAAAACACGGTGTGTGCTTCGATCCATTTCCAGACACGCCGGAACAGGTCTAGCGTCACCCCTTGTCTATCGGTGCGGTTTTTATTTGTAGGAAGTCCTGAGCAAACCATAAACACTGCTCAGTATAACTCCAGAAATCTGGCACATCCAACTCTTTTGTGGAGGCTGGCACCTGATGCTCCAACACTTTCCCCGTCGGTGACTCTACCACCATCGGCTGGGCCAGGAACTCTTGCTTCATTAACTGGTGCATCTGCTCTTTCGAATACCCACACACCTCACCCATCTGTGTCATTAACTGCCAGTAAAACCGGTTCTGTTTCAGACTTCTTGCGGCTTTCAACGGAAGAATAGTCATCACATATTCCCCATCGGCAAGCTGGGCCACGCGTTCCTTGAACCGTGTCCGGTCATGGATAATCATGTCGCCCTGTTCGACCTTCACTGTGGCGTGTAATTCTGTGCTCATGCGGTATCTCCCATGAAGTCCTGACGCGTACAGGTGGGCAGGGCACGTAAAAACTCCGTCTCGCGCTCCACTTCTTCCAGAAACACGGCAAGTGCTTGTTCGTAGCCTTCCAGATCCAGCATCGGATCGTCCCGATGAATCCGCCGTCCCCACAGCGTCACATTCTCCCGAAGCCGATCATCATACGCCAGAAAATCAATGTAGGATCGCTCCGGCAAACAAAACAAATTGTGGCGCAGTTGGGGCACAACTGTGGGAGGGATTTTCCCTGCCTGTAGCAATGCCACATGCGTGTGGCTGGCATAGCACTTCAACTCAACCAAACCGTCGGTTCCCACCAGCCCATCCGGACTGCACCCCACCCACTCATACGGGCTTCGAATATACCCACATTCGACCACGCCGTTTGAAGACTTCTCCAAGCCCAGAAGCTGTCGATAGGCCTCTCGCGCCTGCGGTTCCGTGTCAATCCCGTGTTGCATATCGGCAGTGACGTGGCCGTGCTGAAAATCCTCCACGTTCCCCTGTTCATACCACGCCGGATCGTCGAGTATCCTCAACCGTTCGACGGCCAGTTGGGTTTTGAGCCTGCGCCGTGTCGAGGACTCAGCACCGGATTTCGTTTTGGCTAACATGGCTGTCGCACGACTGCCCGTAACTTCCCCAGCACGAAACCGAAACCACGCGTCGGACCGTTGGTCCACTTCGACGTGGACCGCATCCTCGCTTCGTCGCGTTAAGGCCATTATGTCCCCTTCTTATCTAACGGAGTCTGCTTGGGCTTCCGAGACTTTCCCGACGCGACGTTGGCATCATCGTCTCCCACGTCCACACCCTCCTCCAAGTCCGGCATATCTTCCTGTGCGCTGGGCACCAGACCGAAAATGTCCATGAGTTGCCCACGACGGTAGTAGGTGTAGCCACTCTGCACCGCTTGCGGATCTTTCTCATCCTTGACCCGAAACATGAACGTGTATTCTCGATGTTCAGGACCACACACCCAATTTACGGGAGGGTACCAACGAATCGTGGTAGTTAAGGTAAACACCTTCGCGTCCCAGGACCCGTTTCCCCGATGCTGGCTCATCGACAGGTTAGACTCATGCAGGAGAGGTTTCAAATGCAACAGAATCGCCCCAATGGTGGAATAGGCATTGTGAAAATGCGTGTTTTTAGCATCCTGGACCACCCGTGTTGCGTTTTGGGATACCTCCCAAATCGCCCTATCCAAATTATCCGTTGAAAACGACTCACTCAGTTGTGTAATGGTTTCCAGAAATTGACTTTTCTCGTAACCGTTCGGCGTGTTTTCCATATCAGACATCGTTACCTCGTAAAATAGATTGACGACATGTCAGCGTTCGAATTATAATGAGAACTGCAACCAGAAAGTGCAGGTGTGCTGACGATGTTTTTGGTTCCTCCCTTTACTCGTCAGTGCACCTTTTTTCTTTTGCCTCAACCTCTGCCACTTCCAGCCAATCACTCAACGACATTTCTCGCACACGGTCGTATGCTTGGTCGACGGCCTCTATGATGGCATCGTTGGCGTTTTCTGCTGTAATCTCGATGCTATCGAAATCAACACCGCCCGATAGCTCAACATATACCATGTAGGTTTTTGTCTTAGCCATGACTCTCCTGGTGTTCTTCCCCGCTAGGCGTAGCGGAGCAGATCCGATCTATCATCCATTGCGCCGTCCTGCAACTCCCATACGTCGGTGTGGTTCAAATAGAAGGTAACCAGCCACTGCCGAGCTTCGTCCATCGTGCGCCACGTCCCGTCGATCTGAAACATCCATTCACCGTTGGGACGAGGTGGTTGCCGCCAGCGCAATGCTCGAACCGCCACGTCAACATTCGACGCTTCACGGTCGCAGTCACCGAGCGTGTAGTAATAAATTGCCCATGCGAGACACTCATCACACCCGAACGCATCTCGATCTAACCAGTCGGTGTAGTTGAGGAACTGCCGGTGATGCGCCTCAGGTTTCACTGTTTTCTTCCCCGAACAACGCTCTACCCATTTCCACTTCGCAATGCCCGTTCGAGCACTGCACATTAAAACTGGTCGTCTGGTCCAACTCGGTCCACCCTTCCACGACGTGCCCTTGTTCGTCCACCGTGACATCGACAATATCAACGGTCATGGTCCCCACCAGCCCTGCGCCGCATTTCTCACATGTCGTCTGAGTCATGGCTATCCTTTTCTCGGTCGGCGGTTTGCAAAGCAATTCGCCCATCATAATTCCTTGCAAGATGTTAGGGTTCTGAGAATATCGCCTCATCTAAGACTCCGACCTATTCCGCAACAGATCCTCGCTCAACTCGGTCAGAATAAACGTCTCAACCTGTTTCATACTCTTGAGGTATTTTTCAGTCGGAAAGTGAACCGTCTCAAACTCAGGAAATTCGTACCCGCAGTCTGGACACACAGGCCTATCCCCATCTGCAATGTCATATCCCAAACTACCCCACCCACAACCACACAAAATCTCAATTTTAGCGCTACACATGGTCCCTCCCTAAAGTGTCGAAGTAGAGCCTACACTCACTAACAACCCGTGCAGGATGGGGAGAAAGGGAAGACAAAAACCCCATCCGTATCCCGGTACGGAGCACAGACTCTACCCCAACGTTATTTCGCATGTTTCATGGCAAAGGCTACCGCTTGGTACCCTCCGCGTTGCATCGTCCCTTCTTCGCATAAATTGCAGTCCCGACACGTCACTGACTTGGTAAGATCATGCCGGCAGGCTATCGTTTTCAGGCCCGTTCTGGTATCGGTATAAATTCCTGCCCCGTCATGATGGTCCGTCGTCACGCTAAATCCCTTATACCCATGCTTCCGCGCTACGCGTAGCTGTCTTCGAATCGCCTTCGTTGACTGCTCCCACGTATCCAATGAGGCCAATACGCTAATTTTCCCCCATAAACTACGCGGAGTAGTGAGGCAGTGAGTGTAGGCATACACTGCCTTCCCCGTTTTCGCCATGTACACTTCCGCACTCTTAGCTTCATGCTGTGGGAAAGGACTATCCCCTGAGATATTAAGCCTAATTTTCTCAGCGTCCCGTCGTCGTACGGTGGACGCAAGGCCCAAAATAAGCTCCGCGCTACGCTTACAAATGGTTTCGGGATCGTGCTCCGCGCAACTGGTCAGACGATAGGTTGTGAATTTACAGGTCCCGTGCAGGCTGTAGCAGGTCCCATCCTGTAGATGCTGACACCCGACAGGACAACTATACAGGGACTTCCAGACCACCGAAATCGGTCCCGTTTTCGAATCGGCAGTTTTCTGGACCAGCGTGACCGGATCTGGCGCAGGGCTACCCTTCCGATACAAGGCAATCGGCAAGGCTACGCTAGGAGCCACAAGGCCCCCAGTACCAGCGCATACAACCCAGCCAGCAGGATTAAATTAAGAATATCGAATAAATCGAGTTTGATCTGCATGTTTCCTCCCTTACAAAATAGGGGCTATCGGAATTTTTGGTTATGCCCTGCCAACAGGTTTCGCAGTTCACGCCAACCGTAGTTACTCCCACCGATTGACAACCGGCCTAGCCCTTGTCCAGTCTAGGCTCCGGTGCAGGACTTCCCGAATCACCCCATGTTTACGATTACATTCTACAGGTAATGTGGGCCTGTCCAACTGATGTCATATCCGCCATCCAAAATATTCCCCCGCCGTTTGTTCCGAGCCGGCGTGCTCCAAGATGCAGGCTTTAGGATATCCCCCTTAGCAAACTTTTTATCGTCCTCTACATTAACAATGAATCCCCACACACTACCGTCAGATATTACCTTGATGTATTTTTGACCGACCTTATAGGATAGTCCCCTATTAAATCTCTCAACCATACTCGTGGGAGATTTCATCTCCAAATAATCTGCTTTGATATTCTCAAGCAAGACTTCCATTTCCTTTTCCACTATTGCCCCTCCCTTGTTTAAGTAACCAAGAGGACCCCCAGCGGAGGTCCTCCAAGGTACTGAAACCTTTATTTGACCTTTTCGATCAGATCATCCTTCATAAACACCTGCGCGAAAAACTCCCTCCCCCGTCCCGTGATATGAGGACGATTAGCGACCGTTAACATGCCATTGGATTTATACTCAGGCCCGAATATGCTTGTTTCTATATAATCCAATTCCTTACCTACTGAGGCCTTAAGTTGTTTTTTCGTGTCATACCCTGCAACAATCATCGTCATGGTGCTTCCCTCCCTTATGCCGTAATTGGCCCAACCCGTTTCAAATACGCTTGATATTCTACTGGATAATCCTTTGACATACTTTCAGACGGAGGAACCCCCGCCCGACTACAAAAGTGAAAGTACACATCCTTCCGCTTCTGTTTTCGAATCCCCCACGCCCTCCGCACATAGGCGCAGACGTTGACCCGACCGACCATCCCGATTACTTCTAAGGCTAACTGCTGACGGATAGACAGGAGACGACAACGTTCAATATCGTCTGGCTTTGTAATGATGACTGCTTTATTCATCTTTCCCCCCTTGATTTACTGATCATACCACATCTAGCACCCAAGAGGACCCCCGATCTTTATCGGAGGCCCTCCAAGATCCTAATGTCCAATCCCAGTGTAATCCTTCAGGTGGAGTTGGGGAAACTTGAACTGTCCCCGTCTGTTGAGCAATCGAGCCTTGCTGAAGTACCGCCGAGTTCCGGTCCCGTCTACAATGCCCTCGATTGTTTTGAAGTTCAACCACTGGACACGCAGGCCCTTCCGATACAAGGTCCCAAAACTGTAGCTATTCGCCTGCCTTGCTTCTATCGTCTTATACCGCACCGACAGCACCACTTGCCGCAGGGCCACCCAGAGCGCAGGGGCCTTCGTCCATCCCTCATCCTCTAAGACCCGCACCGCCGTCCTGCGTAGCTGTTTCCGGTCCCACTTTGTTGCATCCTCGTAGGCCCATCCCCTCCGATTGAAATGCACCTCCCCGTGATCCAGTTCACAGCGATACAGATCCCTGTATTCTGCAAGACTATGCACATACGGTTTTCCATTTTCCCACAGTCCTTCCCAGCGTGAGAACCGCACCATCATCCAATACGGTTTTTTCCGTAGCTCCGTTTGACCAAATTGAATTGTGTTCACTTTTCCCCCCTTTGGGCAGACCTCATGAAAGAGGCCCACCCGATGGATGGTTCTATTTGACTGCTATCGTGTCGGTGACAACCTTCACGACCGTGTTGAGATTTCTCTGGACTTCGTTCAGATTGCTGGACGTGGTTTTTAGGTGCCCGCCAAACTGGACCAAATGATTGCCTAGTTCTAAGACCTGCGTTTCCAACTGTGTAATCCGTTCTGTATCTGTCATTGATTTCCCTTTCTCAATTAGTGATAATATCTATTATACCACCTCTGTCCACTGAGGTCCTTTAGCCTCAATGACTTAGGAGAATGTCGGCCAGCCGACATCTGAATCCGAAAAAATCGGGTCGCTCGCTTCGCTCGCTCCTGTTCGTTACTTGACAGAGTACCGTTCGCCTGTCCTGTACCCGTCGCTTGCTAGTCCGTACAGATCGGAGTCCTAGTCGAGAGGCTGAGCTAGTGAGATAACGTGACAGAATATATATTGCGTACAACCCGTACTGCTTCGGTAGTTTGTTAGTAAACAACACATAAAAGGTAAAAAGCATTTAGTAAGCTAAAAGCAAAAAGGGATCTTGGACTTGTATTTGTGTACTTCCCCTGTGAGTGATCACATCGAAAATCTGAAAATTCTGGAAAATTATTTTTTCAAAAAACCGGATGCAGTGAGGAAACCTTAAGCACTCATGATCATCGAGGGACCCTCCCTGGACCCCCCCTCAACCTTTCAGACTCAGACTTAGATTCAGACTCAGGAAGGAAGAAACTATGGTAGACTGCGCCTATGCCGATACGACCGAAGACTACGGTGCATGAAATCACGGGGGAAGAAGTCGAGTGTTGGGTCGCGGAAGGATTGGATGACGCGCTCATGGGCTATGGGGAGCAGGGGCAGCATACGGTGGCCGTCTACGATTATGACAAGTGTCTGGAAATTTTCATGAAGCGGGATGGCATGGATCAGGACGAAGCAGTGGAGCATATGAGCTACAACGTCGCCGGGACGCATCTCCCTGGGCAAACCCCGGTCTTTCTCGAACGCTTTCCCACGGATCAGACACAGGATTGGCGGCGTCCGGCAGGATGGGCATGATCGAGACGACCCAACCGGTGCTGGAGAACACCTTTGAATGGCACCCCACATGGGAAGGGTTTCTGATTACGGTGGTGATCTGGCTGGCCTGTTTTTTTGGACTGGAGTGGCTCCGTGACTAAAGCGGAACGACGGGCGGCAGACGAAGCCAATGAAGCCTATACCAGTGCCTTGGCGCATCTGCATGGATTGGATCGATCCATTGGACAGTTACAGGATATGCTGGAGCAGATGATTGATGTGCGGGAGCAGACCATTCGGCAGACGAACCGGGATGTGATCCACCAGTGGAGGACTGAACGGGGAACCGAGAAGATTACCGGGATTATCCGGACCTCATGGAGTGAACCTGATGTCGTGGTGGACGAATCCTAACGATCTGCGGTATCGTGTGATCGAAATGGGCAGTAAGGCCCTGCCGATTGTCCTGCTCTATGTGGCGACCAGCGGCGTCAGCCAATGGCACACCAACAGTGTCTTTGACGGTAATGAAATCCAGAATATTCTCCAGGGGATTCCCGTCATTGGCGGAGGCTATGCCCTGATGAAGTGGTGGAAGCTCGTATGACCGACCAAGCATGGATGAGTTGGCTGGCACTGGCAGACATTCTTGTCCTGATTCTCGTCATGGGGCTTCATGCGTCGATGCGACGGGATGGCACCTACTGGTGGAACCCCCCAACCAAGGACTGGAAGGACTCTGATGGATGAAGCACGACGGTGTACGGCGAAAAGCCGTCGATCTGGTAAGCAGTGTAAAAACGCGTCAATTATAGGGGGGCATGTCTGTCGCTTTCATGGCGGGGGTGCGCCGCAAGTCCAGCGCAAAGCCAAGGAACGAATTGAAGATCTCATTGATCCCGACCGCGCACTCCGTGAAGCCGCAAAACTTGCCTACTCGAATATTCAGGATTTGCTGGATGAGGAGGGTAATGTGCGCCCCATCAAAGAGTGGCCGAGAGAACTCGCCGCCGCGGTCAGTTCGATTGATTTAACTAAGAGAAACCTCACCGCAGGTGATGGCAAGCAGGAAGACGTGATTCGGATTCGCCTGTGGGATAAACCCTCCAATCTGACCCTGCTGTTCAAGCATCTCAATCTCCTGACCGAACGCCTTCACCTCTCCGCCGATAAGGAAATTCTGGATCGGTTGATGTCGGCGCGTCAGCGAGTCGATAACCAACCGGCGATTGATGTGGAGATTGTCAAAGAAGACCCCAAGCGTGCCTTATCCTCCTGATGGACAAGCCTATAAACGACTGGCACAGGCGGTGTTGCTGGCGGCGGTGCGGGATGCTGATCTCTGGGAGATTGGGAACCGCGTGGGCAAGTCGGTGAACACCACACCGGAACGTCAGGTGTTTATGGCGCGACAGTTTCTCGTCACGGAAGAAGAGTGTGGGGGCTGGTGTATGCTGGCCGGATTCGATCCGACACTTTTTACGGTGCGAATGAAAGCGAAAATAGCCTCGTAATGAAACAATCCGCCCAGGAAGCCTTAGCTGAAGAAGTCGCCAAGTGCTATCACGACCCCCTTCGCTTTGTGCAGATGATGTATCCGTGGCGGGAACCGGGCTTTCTCCAGCCCTATGAGGGGCCGGATGTGTGGCAGCGGGAATTTCTCATTAAATTAGGAGAATCCGTCAAGGAACGCGGCTTTACTGGGGAAATGCCCGTGGCTCCTATTCGGATGGGCGTCAGTTCAGGTCACGGCATCGGCAAATCGACCATGGTGGCGTGGATTGTCAATTGGATTATGTCCACCCGTCCCCACGCCAAAGGGACGATTACGGCAAACACCTTTACGCAATTGCGGGATAAGAGTTGGGCGTCGATTCAGCGCTGGACGAAAATGTCTTTGACCCGCGACTGGTTTACCGTCACCAGCGACCGGATGTATCACACCCATTATAAGGATTCCTGGTTCTGTTCCGCCCAAAGCTGCAAGGAAGAGAACTCTGAAGCCTTTTCGGGTCAGCACGCGGCGGATTCAACGTCCTTTTACGTCGTGGACGAGAGCAGTGCGGTCCCGGACAAGATTTTCGAGGTCGCGGAAGGCGGCTTGACGGACGGCGAACCGATGATGTTCGTCTTTGGTAATCCCACACGGTCTACCGGAGCCTTTCATCGCATTTGCTTTGGCTCCCTACGGAAGCGGTGGCATAGCGTCCAGATCGACAGTCGGGAATGTCGCTTTACCAATAAAACGCAACTCAAGGAATGGGCCGACGATTATGGCGAAGAATCTGACTTCTATCGGGTGCGGGTCCGGGGTCTGCCTCCGGCGGCGTCTGATCTCCAATTTATCAGCAGTGAATTGGTTTATGCGGCACAGAAACGGCAAGGATTAAGCCTTCACGATGAACCTTTGGTGTGCGGTTTGGATGTGGCACGGGGCGGGGATGATCATTCGGTATTTCGCTTTCGCTGCGGCAGTGATGCGCGAAGTGTACCCCCGATTCGACTCGCGGGAGGCGAAACCCGCGACACGATGCGCTTGGTGACATTGGCAGCGGATGTGCTGGATCGGGACTTTGATGGGAGGCGACTTGGCACGATGTTCGTCGATGGCACCGGTATTGGCGGTCCGATTGTCGATAGATTGCGTCAATTGGGACACAAAAATGTCGTCGAAGTGCAATTTGGTGCAAAAAGTCCTTCGACAAAGTTCGCAAATATGCGAAGTTATATGTGGGGGAAGTGTCGGGAATGGCTGGCACGTGGTGCGATTGATAAAACTCCCCGCCTGGAATACGATTTGACGGGACCCGGTTATAAGCATAATGGGCGCGATCAGGTGATTCTGGAGTCGAAAGAACAGATGAAAGGGCGTGGCATTGATTCGCCCGATGACGGAGATGCGTTGGCCTTGACCTTTGCGGCATCGACGGTCTTACGAAATGTACCCTTTTTACATCGCCAGGTAACGAAAGCGACTGGTTGGCGAAGCTGGATGAGTCAATAATTATGGCTGTACAAAATCGTGAAAAATCCCAGAAATTTATGAATGAAGCGTTGGAACGCTGGCGTATTTGCGACAATGCTGAAACAGAGTTTCGTATTCAGGGAGAAGAAGATCTTAAATTCTTAAATTTAGAACAATGGGATCAGGATGTCTTAAAAAAACGGAATGATCGTCCGTCGTTGGTGATTGATCAGATCGGGGAACCCTTTCGGCAGTTGATTGGACGCCAAAAAGCAGCGAAACCCAGTCTATTGGCCGTTCCTGTCGATTCGGGTGCAGATGTGGATACGGCTGAAGTGTTTCAGGGGCTGATTCGACAGATTGAAAATAAGGGCCATGCCAAAACTGCACGGGATGAAGCGTTCAAAAATGCTGTTGCCGTGGGGTTTGGTTATTATCGTCTCGTTACGGAATATGAGAATGAAGATGATGAATCAGCGCCGTTAAATGTGATGTTTGACCAGAGCATTAAATATCAGCCGATTGAAAATCCGATGTCGGTCTTTCGTGACCCCATGTGTCCATTGCATGAGCCGGAAAAGTGCCGATTTGTGTTTGTGATTGAGAATTTACCAAAATCTGAATTTGAGCGACGATATCCCGATAAGATTGCGACGAGTGAGGCGGCGTTTCAGTCCACGGGTCTTGAGATGCCTGATTGGTATGATGCCAAAGAAGACACAGTGCGAGTCGCTGATTATTTTTATATTGAAGATGTGGAAGGACCGGAAGTGGTCCTTATTCGGACGCCAGAAAATCAGGAAATTAGTGTAGCGGCTGATATGGTGCCTGAAGGTTTTGAGGTGATTCAGCGCCGACGATTACAGAAACGGGTGGTCCGGCAGGCCAAAATTAGCGGGGCTGAAATTCTAGAAGGAAATGAGACTTTAACGGCAGGGCGTATCTGGCCTGGTCGATTTATTCCAGTGATTCCGATTTGGGGGGAATCTTTGGTGGTCGAGGGTCGGCGTCGATTGCGGGGCATGGTACGTGCAGCACGCGATCCCCAGCGGATGTACAACTATCAGTGTTCTGAGTTAGTCTATGAATTGGCCTTGAGTCCGAAATCCAAGGTTTTGGCGTCGGTTGAAGCGATTGAGGGGCTGGAGCCGTTATGGGATAAGGCGGCGACTCAGGCATTTCCCGCATTGCTGACGAAAGCATATGATGCGGAAGGCCGAGCGTTACCGCCTCCGACCGTCGCCCAATTTACCGATCCCAACAAGATTCAGGCACTCGTTGTCGCCATTAACCAGCATAAATCCGATCTTCGGACGACGACCGGCTGGTATGACGCGACCGACCCGAATCGACGCGGAGCTGATCAGAGTGGTAAGGCGATTTTGGCAAGAAAGGAATCCCAGGCCGAAGGGAATACGAATTACCATGAAAACTTTGGCGAAGCGCTCATTTATGAGGGGATGGTCTTACTGGATTTAATTCCCAAGATTTATACCCGTCCAGGACGGGTGATTCGCTTGGCCGGATTGGAAGATGATACGCAATCCAAGATGAAAACCTTGGGTGATCAGTATCAGGGAAAAAGTGGAGTCAGTCGTATTTACGAGTGGGGCGCTGGGAAGTATGACGTGGTGGTGACAATTGGGGCGTCCTATGTGACGCGCCGTCAGGAAGCTGCAGCGTGGCAGATGGATCTGATGAAGGTCTTACCTCCGCAGATGGCGGCTGCGATGGCTCCTTTGGCGGTCAAGAATTTAGATGGTCCGGGGAATCGGGAGATTTCTGAGCGCTTAAATGCGACGTTACCGCCGAAGTTACAGGGCGATAAGGAAGAGACGCAGTTGCCTCCAGAAGTGCGACAGCGTTTAGAACAGGCGCAACAGATGATTCAGCAGTTGTCCCAGCGTGTCTCCCAGTTAAGTGGCAGCATTGAAATGGATGAAGTGAAGGCGAACAAAGATTTAACCCGGACCAGAGAATCGGATCAGACCAAGGAGCGTGTTGCCCGGATTGCGGCGGAAACAGAAATTGCGCGAACGCGGATGGAACTGATTAAGGAATTAATGAAAATGGATGCGGATGGATCACAGTTGCTGGCCCAGGAAGAAACAAAGCGGCTCTTAAAGCTGGCTGATCTAGAGGTAGCGTCACAAACGGCTCCCATGCCGCGTACGCCTAGTCCGTCCCCACAGCGACCACCGCAACAAGCACCACAACGACCTCGACCACCAAGACCGGGGATGGCGCGGCCCCCGCGTCCTCCACAACGCTAGGAATCGTATTATGCCCTTACAATCCGGCTCTAGCAGTCAGACGATTAGTGCCAATATTCGAGAGTTGATTCAGGCAGGATACGATCAGAAACAGGCGGTAGCCATTGCCTTGGATAAGGCGAAGTCATCAAAGAAACAGCGACAATAAAATTACTGTTGAGATGTGTCTCTTTTATTTGTCATAGTGCGGAGGAGTTATGCGGTATAAAAAAACAAAGAAACGTCCAAAACGGCCACCTACAGTTACTAAATATTGAGAGGATGTTGTAATGCCATATTCATGGAATAAGAAGGGGAACCAGGCTAAACCACCTGGTGGTAGACGGGGTGGAAAAATGGGTAAACCGCCTGCTAGTGGTAGATCCGGCGGGAAAATGGGCAAACCGCCTGTTAGTGGTAGATCCGGCGGGAAAATGGGCAAACCGCCTCGTCCAAGTGATTACGACATGGAAAATACTTTAAGGCAATCTGTTACTGATCAAATTGAGGAGTTACGATCAATTGCGGCAGGCCTGGCGTCTGCTATGCAGGGATCAAGTCAAACTGATGCCGATATGGCTCAGCGTCAAGCCTTAGCCCAAGAATTGGCAGTCAGTCAGATGGGATCGCGTCCGAGTGATGCGGATGTACAGCGCTTTATGCCACCGGGACCACCTCCGGGACCACCCGGAATGATGCCTTCTCCTGGAATGATGCCGGAGGCCGCACAGGCTCAGCGTCAAGCCTTAGCCGCTGAAATGGCAGCGCGGCAGGGTGGAGCGCGTCCGAGTGATCGGGATGTACGACAGGGCTTTATGCCACCTGAACCTCCGCCATTACCGCAGGGTCCTGCGATTAATCCTGGGGAGATTCCTCCTCCGATGCCCACTCCTGAATCTGCAAGAGCCGAGAGAATGCGGAGAATTACGGCGATGGCTCGTAAACGAATTGGGATGAAGTAAGGTTCTATGCCTGGTCAACAGCTTATTGATCGTTTAGGGATCTCTCAGCCGAATAATAATCCGCTTGCACAACCACGATTTGACGTGAGTGTGTTTGATCCTGGTTTAGAAGGCACTGCGAAGCGTGGTCTAAACACGTTAGCTGATTTATTCTTTGGTGCGACACCTCAAGAGCAGGCAGTTAGTTATGCAATGTCGGTGGTTCCATTTGGTCTTGTCGCTCGTCCAGCAGCGAAAGTTGCTCAGAAGGTTTATAAAGCTGTTAAGAGTAAGATTCCTAAATTATCAGCAAAAGCACGTGCCGCACATCCCACATTGCCTGTCGAAGGGGGATGGGGCAGTATCGGGAAGAGAAGCGCCAAAGAAGTCGAAGAAGGAACAAATATTATTGATACAAGAACGGGCGAGATTATTGGCGAAATCAATCCTGATACAGGAAAAAAGACTTATCTGGTGAGTCGAACAAAAAAGAAGCCGCCTGCACGGATGGAAGTCCACGGTCGCACTCAGTATGTAAGGGAAGGCGATTTGCCTATTGAGGGTTTGGCGGCTTCTCGAAAAGCGAAGGCGCTAGATAAATTGAACAGTCAAAGACTGACTCGTCAGCAATACGCTATTAAGGCGAATCAGAAACGATTGGAGAAGCTGCAAAAAAAAGCGGAAAAAACTCCGGGCACAGCCGCTTATAACAGAAAACAGGCAGCGAAAAGAGAGGCAGCAGCCCGTCGGGCGAATGAAAAAGATCGTCGTCGAGCAGAACAAATGAGTCTGAGGACACTTCCAGACTTGAAACCGGGCGAAGATTCAGTGGAATATGCTCGTAAACTGATGGATAAATTGAAAGTGTTTAAGGACTAATAGCTTGGAAGGGCAACAGCAGGCGCGGCACATGCAGGCCACTGTGTGAACCCTAACTGAAGAGGCAGGTGACACGACCCCTTCTGAGCTTTTTTAAAGGACTTAATTATGCCAAGCAAAATACGCAAAGCCGGCGGAGCGAAACAACGCAAATATCCTTCGGTATCATCGCCTAAAATGTTTCAGAAGGAAGAGCAAAAGAAACGTGAAGCCCCTAAACTGATGGGACGTAAGTCCCAACGTGAAAGTCGGGTGACGTATGACATGCTGCGTGCGAATGAAAAGGCAGATTTAAGGCACGCTTGGGATTCTGGTTATATGAGCCACCAAGACTGGGATGATTACCAACGTGATCTTGGTCGTGCGCAGGATAAAGCAATCGCTGAAGGTACAAACATGGAAGCGGAAAAGAGCAAGGCTAGAAAAAGAGCAATTGAAACTCACTTAGGTAAACATCCGGCGCTTGTAGATGATCCCAGTAAGAAAAGAAGAGGCGTTGCCAAACATTCGGGGCGACCAAGACCGGTGGAAGCGGATGTGTACGAAAAGATGCCTGCACACAAATATGTGAGTCGGAGAAGGAAGTAATCTTAATGGTGTCGCACCGACCACAATGAGGTGCGGGAAAGAAGAATATGGCTCCTGAAATAGAAGAAACCACGCAAGACGCAGTCGAAACCACGCCAGAGGCTCCTCCGGTTGCCCCGGAAGAGACGGGGGCAGAACCTTTTGAAGTTCCTGTTAGTGTTTTAGCTGAATTTCGGGCTGCACGTAAGGCTGAACGGGAAGGAGAATTGGTTGAAGAGGAGGCTCCTTCAGAGTCGGTAGCGCCGCAGGCCGATGGTGATTCGACCGAGGAACCTGCGGTTGAAGTCGAGAATCAACTCCTTGATCCTGATACTGGAGAGGTGCTGGATCGACGAACGCGATCTGCAAAACGGATTGAAGCATTATTACGAGAACGTAAAGAATTACGTCAGCAATTAGTTGACCAGAATACTGTGTCTCAGGAATCGGTTTCGGAACCGGTTGCCGAGGAGATTCCACAGGAACCAGAAGCACCTCCTGAGTTGTCTGAGTTTGCTCAGGAGAAAGATCCTTATGAAGCATTTTCAGCGGCGACAGCCCGGTGGCACACCCGTGAGGAATTTAGAAAACAAGCAGAACTTCAAGCTACGGCGGATCGTACCGCGCACGTAGAGGCCAGTGTCCAGCAGGCACAGTCTGATTGGGATGGCAAATTAGACGAGGTACGTAAACGATTGCCCGATTTCGACCAGGCGTATACTTCCATGTATGAAACGCTGCCGTCCGATGGCAAGCAGCGGCCTTTGGTTGAAACTTTGTTAACGTCGCCCATCGGTCATGAAATGGCTTACTATTTGGGTAAAAATCCTAAAGTAACCCATGACTTATATAATAAGCCTACGCTCAAGGCGCATATCCGAGCGATTGGAAAATTAGAAGCGCAGGTTGAGATGGCTCTTCATGCAGTCAATAATCAATCTGCATCCTCTACTCCCGTAGGCACGCCAGCACCACCAATAAATCCGGTGGGGGGTGGGTCTACACCCACAACTTATAACAGTCAAACGGCTTCACTCGCACAATTTCGTAAACGGCATGGCGTGCGTGGAGGTCGTCGGAGTGTTTAAGTGGGATTTTTATAAAGGTAAGTGATGGCGAATAATCTACCCACAATAGATGACATCACATTAGCCGCACTAGATGTGTTTGAAAATAACCTCTATGCAGCTAAGTGTTGTAGTCGAAAGCTCGAAGATGATTTCGGGTCGAAGGGTGGTCAGATTGGTGACTCGATCCGGATTCGAAAACCGGCGCAGTTCACCGTTCGGACCGGCCAGGCGTGGGCGGGGCAGGACATTGAAGAGCAGACCGATACGCTGACATTGGATCGGCAGAAAGGTGTGGACTTTTCGATGTCTTCAAAGGAGCGCAAGCTGGATTTGAACAGCTTGACACAGCAGGTGTTAAAGCCTGCGATTGTTCGACTGGCAAATGAAGTCGATGCGAATATTTTGGAAGAAATTTCAAAGGCGACATTCAATGCAGTCGGCACTCCGGGAACGACTCCGACCACCATGGCAACCTACATTGACGCAGGCGTCAAGCTGACGAACTTCACCTGTCCTCGTGGCAATGGTGAACGACACTTGATGGTGAATGCGGAGATGGAAGGTGATATTGCCTATACGTTGAGAGATTACTTTCATCGTGCAGGTAAAATTAACGAGGTGTTCGACAAGGCAGAAGTGTCGGATTATGTGGCAGGCTATAACTGGTATACCGACCAGAACGTCTACACACATACCGTTGGCACCTATGCTGGCACCCCGTTGGTCAATGGTGCCAGTCAAACGGGATCAAGTCTGATCACGGATGGCTGGTCAAGTGGCGCGTCTAACCTGACAGTGGGCGACCGCTTTACGGTAGCAGGCGTGTTTAGTGTGAATCCGGTCACGAAGGCAACACTGTCTGATCTTCAGCAGTTTGTCGTGACCACGGCAGTCAGTGACTCAACCGGTGATATGACGATTAGTATTTCGCCATCCATCGTGGGACCAGGGGAACGGTTCCAGAACGTCAGTGCATTGCCGGGTGATGGCGCAGCCATTACGGTGTTCGGGACCACTGGGAATGTCTATTCTCAGGGTGTCGCGTTCAACGAAGAAGCTGTGGCATTAGCAATCGTGCCGTTAGAGCGTCCCAAGGGTGTGAATCAGGCTTCGATGAAGTATGACGCACAGTCAGGTGTCGGTCTACGGTATGTCGAATGGTATGACGGCGATTCCGATATCTGGAAGAGTCGTTTTGACATCCTCTATGGCATCAAGACCCAACGACCAGAGTGGTCGGTGGCGATTGCGGCTGCTTAACAGAAAAGGAAGGTGTGGTATGCGTAAATTCTTCTTTGTTCTGCTAGTGGCGGCCTTTTTTGTGGGCATGTCACAGCAGGTTGATGCACAGACATACATGACACGCACGACCCTCAGTGCGGCCATCAATAACTCCCAGGCGACGATTACGGTCGCGTCCGGGACGAATTTTTCGGCTGGACAGTTTGTCTGGGTCAATGACGAAGCGATGCAGATTTCGTCCGTGTCCGGTACGTCAATTCGCGTCATTCGCGGCATCCTTGGGACTCGCGCCCAAGCGCAGGCGAGTGGAGATGCGGCCTTTACGGGGGCTGGCAACCATTTTCAACAGGTTGATCCAGAAACCGGCGAGGCGTGTTCAGAAGGCACAGGGCAAGCCCTGTATCTTCCGTGGATCAATGTGCAACGCGCAATTCTCTGGCAGTGTTACTCCAGTGCATGGCGTGGCGCACGTGCGGCGGTTCTTGTCGAGAGTTCAACCCCGACAACTGTGCCGTAGTGTATGAAAGTAGGAAAGGTTCTGGTGGTGGCGCTCTGCCTTGTGTGGAGCGTCACCACTGTGAATCAGGTCTTTCGGTGGGGTCATCCGCTGCATCTGTGGCGGCAGGCCATTGAGGAGTCTCCCAACAAACCACGTCCGTGGAATAATTTGGGGGCGCACTATCTCCTTGACCGCGCCGAATACTTTGCCATTGAGTGTTTTATGCGCTCGACCCGCTTGGCGCAACATCCTGACCGTTCATACAATGAACGCGCTAGTGGGATTTCGGTCGCCCAAACCAATCTGGCATTGCTCGAAGCGCAGCACGGAGAATACGACCGGGCCTTAGCACGGTTGACTCCGGTCATGAACTTATACAAGTTACAGGAAACGATTGCGGCGCACGCATGGATTACCAGACAGAAGACTATCGCCTCTCAGTAGCCCTGTTTGTGACCTTGGCCTTCTGCATGTATTTGCCATTGAAGGCTGCGCCATTCGTCTACGAAGATGTACGCTGGCTTGGATCAGTCCATCAGGAGATTCTCTGGACCTGGCCGAGTCGCGCCTTTACCAATTTCAGCTTTCAATTGCAGGCTGAACTCCCGGCATCCTTTGGCTGGCCGGTCAGTCCGACATGGTTTCACATGCTGAACGTGGGTGTTCATCTCATGAACACGGTCTTACTTGCCATTATTGCGATTCCGATGATTGGGCGCTTAGGGTCCATCTTCGCCTCCGGGATGTTTGCGATTCACCCGCTTCAGACCGAAGCGGTGAGTTATGTGGCAGCGCGAGGGGATTTACTCCTGACGTTCTGTGCCTTAGTGGCCCTCTGGGGGCTTCGCAACGGACAACGGGGCTTGGTAATAACCGCCGTGGCCATGATTTTGGCAGGTTGGACCAAGGAAATTGGCGTGGTGGTGGCAGTCTTAATGCTCTGGACCTGCCTAATTCATCGACAGCACTTCAAACTGATGGGCTATGTCGCAGGGATCGTGGCGTTGCTCTGTCTGGTGCAATGGCCGACGTTTAGCGCGTGGATGACACTGCCAGTGCATGCGGGAGGATCGTCCTTGTCATGGGCGGAGTTCTTTGGCACCCAGATCGGGGCATTGTTTCGCCTCTTAGCCTTGGTGGTGTGGCCGTTCGGGTTCACCGTCGATCATGATATGGCAACCCTGAGTTTATTATGGCGGTTTGTCGGAGGATGGTTGATCTTTCTGTCGGTTCTTGTCATGGTCAAGATGTGGAAGCAGGCACCAGTGTGGACATGGGCGGGTGGCTGGATAATCCTCTCCGTGTTCCCACGGTTGGTGGTGCCGCAGTACAATTTTTTAAGTGAACACCAGATGTATTTGCCGATGGTGGCAATCAGTGTGCTAGGCGGCATGATACTGGCACAGGCATGGCAGGGAAAGGATTCATCGTGGCTGCTGCAATTCCGTACATACATCAATCATATCCGGGCGTAAGATATCACCGTGACGGCGCGACACGGGTGGTCGATTCTGAGCAGGAAGATCGCGCATTAGGGTCGGAGTGGGCTGATTCGCCTACGATCTGGAGTGCTGTCTCGAAAGCTCCAGCGAAACCCAAAACGAACGCTAAACCACGACGCAAAGCGCGTCAGAAGGGCTAATAATGGTTGCTGCCCCGCTTGCTTCTCGCATTTTTGATGCGAATGGCGAACTTTTACTCCTTGATGTGCGTGGATTGGGCGGTGTTGCCCTCCAATTAAGCGGCACATTCACTCTCACAGTCCAATTTGAAGCCACGGTAGACGGACAAACGTGGGTATCCTTGCGGATGTTGCCGAGTAATAGCACGTCTGCGGCGACAAATGCGACGGCGGCGGGTGCGTGGTCTGCGAATGTCGCGGGTTTCAAGCTCATGCGTGCGCGAGTGAGCGCCTATACCTCTGGCAGTGCCGATGTGACGTTCTTAGCCTCTTCCGCTTCCGGTCGCGTTGGAGCGAGTGGCGGCGATGCCGAAACACTCGATGGTGAGGACGGCTCCTACTATCTTGACGTCGATAATATGACCGCTGGCACCCTTGCGGTCAATCGTGGTGGCACCGGTGCAGCGACCCATACGTCTGGTTCCGTCTTACTTGGAGCTGGAACGGGGGCGATCACCAGTACCGCGACCCTTGTGGTGGCCAAAGGCGGCACCGGCGTCGGGACGCACACCAGCGGAAACTATCTGAAGGGCGCAGGCACTGGCAATGTGACCAGCGCGACTCCTGCGGCGACGTTTGCGGATATCTCTCCGCTGACGACACGCGGGGACCTGCTCGTCGGCACCAGTGGTGCTGTGACCGGCGCACGACTTGCCAAAGGCAGTTCAGGGAATGTCCTGACGATGGCTGACGGTAATGATATCGGATGGGCGGCGGCGTCTGGTGGAGGCAAGATTTTGCAGGTTGTCTATGGAGTAGATACGTCATCAACGTCGTCAAGTTCCAGCACGATGGCTGACACGGGACTCACTGCGTCGATCACCCCCGCAGACGACGATAACAAAATCTTGGTGCTGGTATCCCACAACGGGGTGGGCAAAGTAACAAGCAATACGCGCATACATACGCAGTTGCTCCGCGATTCGACGACAATTGCGGTGGAAAATTCACAAGCCTACACGGCTGATACTGGCACGATTTACACAGGCAGTTCGAGTTGGTCGGTGCTTGATGATCCCCAAACAGACAGCGAAATCGTCTATAAAACCCAATTTATGAGTCAAGGGGATTCCGGTACTGTATATGTTGGCCTCAATTCCAGCAGTAGCACGATCGTACTTTTAGAAGTGGATGTTTAATATGAGTCATCATTTATCAGAAATCATACGGTGGAAAGAACCCACAGCGCGGGTGGTGATTCGTGGCTCCGGCGACGACGAGAAGATTGTCCGATGGGACGGACCCGGACGACAGCCATCGGCCAGTAAATTGGCGCAATGGGCCACGGACTATCACGCACAGGGCATCGAACAGGAACAGGCAGCGATTGACCGGATCGACAGCAATGTGGCTATTCAGGCGCTGATTGGGGAAGTGGCATCCCAACTCGGACTGAGCCAGGATGAATTTCGTGGCTTGGTAAAAGACCGGGTGAAGTCGATTCTGCAAGGTGGATTATGAGTCTGGCCGCGCCGATAGCTGAACGCATCTTTGACGCCAACGGCGAAGTTCTACTCTTCGATGTCAGAGGATTAGGAGCAGTCGGGTTGCAACTGTCCGGCACCTTTACTCTTACGGTGCAATTTGAAGCGACCGTGGATGGCGAAACCTTCGTGGGGTTGAACATGCTCCCTTCGAATAGTGCGACGGCAGTCTCTTCCACTACTGCGGCGGGTGCGTGGAGAGCGAATGTCGCCGGGTATCGCCTGGTTCGTGCGAGAGTCAGCGCCTTTACTTCAGGCAGCGCGAACGCGACATTTCTGGCCGCGAGTACCGGAGGCGCACACTAATGCCCAGTGCGAACGACTTCGCTACCCGCGCACTACAGTCTATCGGGGTTGCAGATGCGATTGATACCATCTCCAGTGAAGATGCCGCACTCGCGCTCAACGTCCTGAACGAGTGGATCGACCAGCTAGGGATTCAGCGTAACACCATTTACACGGTGAAGCGTCAGACACACACCTTGGCGAGTGGAACATCCAGCTATACGATTGGTAGCGGGGGGACCATTAACGTCGCCCGTCCGATCTGGATCGAGAACGTCGGCCTGATTCTGGATACAGGGTCAAGCACGCCGGTCGAGGCGCCACGCCAACTCTTTACGGACGACGAGTATGCCGGCATTGCCGAAAAGACATTACAGTCCGGCTTAATCCAGGGTATCTGGTTTGACCATGACTGGGCCTCGGGACTGGGGAATATTTCCGTCTGGCCGATACCAAATGTCGCCACCACGCAGCTTGTGCTGTATCTCCCGACCCCGCTTACGGAGTTTGCTGATCTCTCAACGGCCTATGAGTTCCCGCCGGGATACGGACGGGCTATTCGGAGCAATCTGGCCGTCGAATTGGCTCCCTTTTATGGGATACCTGTCTCGCCGGACCTCCGCCAGCAAGCATCGAGTTCGATGCTACGCATTAAACGTGCGAATGTGCGGATACGCGAGGTGCAGATTGATCCGTCACTGACGCGACGAAGCCGGACGATGACGAACAGTCAGTTTCGAGGAGGGTTGTTCTAATGCCGTCGTATCCCGGCTTCTGTGGTCCGTCCTACGCATCGCAAAGCCCACTGGCGCGTCCCGAGCGCTGCATGAACTTCTATCCCGAGCGCCTGGAAGTCGACGAATACCAGCAGGTCGTGCTGTATCCGACGCCGGGACTCGAAACCTTCTCTGAATCCACCTCGGGTCCATGTCGCGGGCTGTTTGCCCAGAACGGGCGCTGCTTTACGGTGATGGCGAACACGCTCTATGAGATGAACGCGGCGGGCACCTTTACGAGCCTGGGCACCGTGGCGGGAGACAGCAACCCAGCCACCTTCGCCACAAATGGTGACGGAGGCGACGAACTCTTTGTGACCTCGGGCAACGAGGGCTATCTCTACAATCTCACGACCGGGGTATTTAGCAATCCCGTCAGCGATGTCACAATGGGGGGAATGCTCGACGGCTACTTCGTGGCCCTTGA
>VTLG01000128.1_pt1 | contig 24135 bp, 44 predicted proteins | sample 4694571 | NCBI WGS metagenome assembly VTLG01 (sample SAMN12604809, study PRJNA352737) | marine metagenome | biome: ENVO:00000447; feature: ENVO:00000209|ENVO:00000569|ENVO:01000036; material: ENVO:00002151; isolation source: viral sequences binned using virsorter ...
TCCCAAAATTGGTTGTGGATTTTATGTTATTCGATTAGGAGACACTTAAAATGAAACCTACACATATAGAAGATTATTTAGTAACAGTAAGAACAGGACAATGGTTTGGGTGGTCTGATTCAAAAAACAAAATCTATGCAAATTTAATAGTGCATGATGGCGGTTCAAAACCTACAGAAAAAGAGTGTACAGATGGACTTGCTACATTACAAGCTGCTTGGGATTCAGAAAATGATTCATATAAGTCACAACGTAAAGCAGAGTATCCAAGTATTGAAGATCAGCTTGATTCGATCTATCATAATGGTATAGATGGCTGGAAAACTACTATCAAAGCTATCAAGGACAAATACCCTAAACCTAGTTAATTATGGCGTTAGACCACGAAGCTATTTATGAGGCTTACAAATCAGAAGCAAAACCTGTTGTTTCTATAGACGATACTGCTGGAGCGTTTGCTGCTGACGGATCAAAAGTAACACTTTCCGATACAAAGATAGCTGCTGCAAGAAAAGCATTAGACGATGCTGCTGCTCTTATAAAATATAAAACTGATAGAACAACTGATGGTTCTACAATCTATGCTTCTTTTGGAGATCAGTTAGATATGCTCTACAAGGATATGGTTGCTGGAAAATTAGATACAACAGGAACCTGGGCTACACATATTAAGGCAGTTAAAGACGCTAATCCCAAGCCATGACCAGTAGGTTAATTGTTAACAGTATTAGGCACACTGGAGCGTCTAGTGATGCAATTACTTTAGATTCGGCTGGTAAATGCTCCTTTCCGAATGGAGGTGCAGGAAAAATTTTACAGGTTGTTTCAGATACAAAAACCGATACTCAATCATTTCAGTCACAAAGTTTTCAAACTATATCTGGATTATCTGTAGATATAACTCCAAGTTCTTCATCAAATAAAGTACTTGTACATTATTCAATTTCAGTTAGTTGTAATAATTATGGAATGTTTAATTTAAGAAGGGCTGGAAGTGAAATTCTAAGAGGTGATGCTGATGGTAATAGAACTCGATGTACTTTTGAATCTGGTAATCTAAATCAATATGAAATGCAAATATGTAGTGGCACATTTTTAGACTCTCCTTCATCAACGAGTTCGTTAACTTATGACATACAATGTGCAACTCCTGATAGTTCAAGTTCAGAACTATTTATAAACAGATATAAAACTGATAGTGATTCAAGTTTTGTAGGTAGAGCAACATCTACAATAACTGTAATGGAAGTAGGAGCATGACAAATCCATTAGATGATCTTTTAAAAAGATACGAACAAGAACTTATTGCTATACAAAATCGTAAAGCACAAGCAAAAAGGTCTTATGAATTAGAGTGTCAAAACGAACATAGGTATCAAGGTGCGATTATTGGTGTAAAAGATGCACAAGCACAATTATTATCTACAAAAGCTCAAGAAGAACAGTTAAAACCTTCTGACGCACAAAAATCTAGTTAGGCTTTTCTTGCACTTGTCTAGTCATTATGCCCATAGTGACGTATAAAGGAGAGAGAGCTACAATAAGCAGTAACACAAGCACACTTGTAAAAGATAGTGCTTTTAATATCGCAAACTTAATCATGTTTCAAAAAATCGCTAATATTCTTAGCATAGTTTCATTTGTAATGGTAGCTTCCATGAGCGGCGGAGCGTACCTTGGCTACAAATATGTAACATCTGAAAATTTCAAATCACAAGTTATGAACGAAATTCTTGGTAATGTTCAAGGAATGATGCCTAAAATATTAGAAAAAGAATTACCTGATGTAACAGGAAAATCATTACCAATACCAAAAGGGCTAGGAATTTGAATTGTTGGCATTGTAAAACAGAATTAATCTGGGGCGGAGACCATGATATTGATGAAGATTTTCACCCTGTTCTTGGAGAAGAGTATTCTATAGTAACTAATTTATCTTGTCCTAAATGTAATTCTTATGTAGAAGTTTATTTACCAAAATGATACTTGGGTTCATAAAAAAGCTAGTTAAATACTATGTAGATAAGTTTATACATTGGTTACGTATGCAAAAATTTAACTTGGAACTTGATAATGACATAAAAAAATATCACGAGGAATTAGATAAAAAAGTAAAAAAACCAAAAATTATAGAAAAAGGTACTTTTGGAGAAGATGGTTGGTCTATTTCTATAGGAAATGTAGAAGATGGAAATACCAAAGATTAGTATAAGCAAGGTTCAAATACATAAAATACCAATATGGAAAACTGACGTACCAAAAAATATAAATATAAGTAAGCCTATTGTTGATATTCCTGGTTGTGTAAGAGTTCATAGAAACAATCTCACAAGTCTCATTGATAATGACAAAGATGAATATGGCACATATACAGAATGTGGTAACTTCAGTATTCCTAGTTTTGAACCTTTGCAGTACAACCCCAACGAATTTAAGTACACGCAATCCGAAACCCCCACAAATCAAGATCAAGAGTTTGTTGAATCTACAGTAGAGCCACCAAAATACGAACCAAAGAAAAAAGATAAAGATGATAAATTTGTTCCCTGCCCTGGACCAAAGGATCAAAGAGTAGGAGATTATCGTAACGAATTTAAACTGGAGCGTGTTATAGGACACGAAAGAAGCGAAGATGGTAGTAAATGTATAACTCTCTATGAAGACGTTAAATTCATCGAGCAATACATACCGAATCCTCCACAGCTTGTTAGCACTGCTCTCATTGCTAGCGTTGCTGCCACTACTCCATTATTACTTAATATCGTAAAACCCTTGGTACGACAGGTTTTTAAGCGTTTAAGCAAACCCAAGAAAGATAAGGTAGAATAAATATCCGTAGATAAGTGTAATACCCGTCCTTATCTACTTTAATTTATGAGTATGTGGGATAACTTGATTTGGAGGCGGTGAAACCATGACTCCTTCGCATAATTTTGCAAACCTACTTTTTGGATCAAAATATATACCAGCTAACTTTAGCTCTCCGCAATTTTTCAATCTTGCAATTTCATAATTGAGCATTTTTGCGTTTAATTCTTGCTTCTGTAAATTTATTTGTGTATTAGCTGCATCTAAACAAGAATCTTGAAATCTATTATCTAGCGGAATATTGAATGTAAGTGCGAATCCAAAGTTAAGTCCTAGAGAATCCTTATTACCACTGTAGTTTTCTTGATAATAAAGTACATTTCCTGGATTATCGGGTACACCATCATCATTTGCATCTGTTGGATCGTACACGGGCGTATGATAAATGTAATCCTGTGGTCGCTTTTGATTGAAACTGGTAGTAACAAACGGGCTAACTGTCATTTGTGGTCCAGAGCATTTTATATTATTTCCGTATGTATTTTCGACCATCGGACCACCTAAAACTTGGGTCGCAAAGTTTGAAACCGATCCAGATGCCGATGCACTTGGAGCAGCCGTATTGCTTGTGTTAGCTAGTACAGGATTACCTAGCAGACTTATTGCGAGAAGATAGTTGTGGTATCTGTGACGCTTGTGCTTTGGATCGTGCGTGTAATATCTGTTACGGATGTCATTCCAGGTGCTTGATAAACTTCTGTAAATTGAAAGGCATCTCCCTGATTTGATTGAGTCCAGTTTGGTCTTTGATCTAGGTTTAATCCCTGCCATGTATGCGTAGTTCCGTTTATTGTTTCACTAACTGAGGTAGCTGCTGGAGTAATAGAAGATCCGTCATGCTGAATCCCTGATCCTGTGACGGAGTATAAAAACCCGCTATTATATTCTGTTGTTCGTAAAGTCTCTGTAATATTTGTGGTAGTCTCTGTTCGACTTGTGGAACTGCCCTGTGTGAAATTAGGAATAACTGGCACAGCGTAACAAGGAGCAGATATAACAAAGCCAAGAAGAAATAGCCTCCTCATTCGATAGTAAGATCAACGACAAACTGACCTGTTATTACGATACCTGTTCCTGTTCCTGGTGTCATTGTAATATTGTGATTATCTATTGCTACTGCTGCTGTACCTACACTTCCTGCACTTGTAGAAGTCAAATCACTGAAGTTTGGCACAGTACCTACTGTAACTGCACTACCTGGTGTAGCGTCTCCCTCTACATAGGATTGAGCAAAACTGAAAGCCTCTCCTGATGTTGCTTGGGTTGCAGAAGGGAATGAAATACTAGGAACTCCATTAGTTGCAGAACCAAAGCCACCGATAGTAGCTGCTGAGTTTGAATCTACAGTTGTGACATTATTACCGCTTATGCTATATGACGAACCAATCTTATCAGCCGTACTAGCTGCTGAAAGAGACTCAAATTTTACACTAGAGGATATGGAATGATTCATGTCCGCGTAAGTTGGTGCGGATACAAGAAATATAAAAGGTAATAGTCTTTTCATTTGATACCTACTTTATTGTTCTTATTATCTACTATAGTATCTTTTTTCTTTTTTATTTGAAAACCTAGTGAAGCTGTGGAAGCTGAAAAAATTGAAGCTATGAAGGTCGGGTCAAAATCTACAATTTTTTTACCAGATGGCGGTTCATAGTATGAAAGGGATAAAAGTGTTGCCGACCACAAAAGTACGCAAACTTTTACAATAGTTTCAACTTTGCTTGGTTCTTGATCTTCCATAAAAGTTAAGATTCTTGTCTTATAGTAGCAAGTTAGCTATGTTTGGAAAGTAAGACATAAACAGTTATGGTAAAAATTTTAAAGCCTATTCTTCTTGTATTTATAAAATCAAAAGCAATGAAGAGATTAATCGTGGATCTGTTAAAGGCAATAGCCAAGCAGACAGATAACTCAATAGACGATCAAGCAGTAGATTTTATTGAATCCAGAATGTTCCCTGGATCTACTACAAATCTTCAATGATATGAAGAAAGACGGCTTCATAAGATTTATTTCAACTCCTCTGCCAATGGAGACACAGTTAGCAGTTGAATTAAGATGCAGGGAAGTTATGGGCTGTGATGATATAGATAAGTTAAAGGCTTTTTGCATAGATATGATGAAAAATCATGCAAGAACAGAAGTTGTACTGTCCAACGCAATGATGCGTATGCTGGAGCTTGAAGCTATGATAGCTGTGCTTCAAACACCACCAATTAAAAATAAATTATTTTACAAATTCCGTTTGTTTATAGAAAAAACAAAACTTATAAGACAGATAAGACAGCATCAAAAAAATCATTCGCAACGAGCGTAAGCTGCCTGTTGTTTAGAGACTATCATCTCAGGATATTGGATTGTTTCCCATCTATGCCCACATTCGTAACATTCTCTTCTACGAATAATTATAAATTTTGAGTTTCTATCAGAGCGGACAACCTTCTGATCGCTGTAGGTCTTACAGCCTGGGCACTCGACCCATGTTATTCTTTTCATTTTTACTTGTTGTAAATTGTTTTTAAATAAGCAGTTTCAATAGCGTTTCTCTGTTCCGTATATTCTCTGTTTGTCATGTTTTCAAACAGGTATCTGTCAGACAGACTGGCTAGTGCTTGATAATACTGTTCTTCCGTCATTGGCACAGTGTTTAGTCTTTCTGCTTTCTTCCGTCAATTCGTCTTTGTACAGATTCTCTCCACATCAACTCATCTTTGGCTTCAGCAATTTTATATTCTGAGCTAGTAAATTCACGTTGTAAAGCTTCATACGCTACTTTTCTAACCCATGCAGTACCACGCATACCCTCTTTATCAGCTACTTTTTCTATAAGTTCTGCTCTGTTTGGGTCGATTAGTACCTGATAATAGCTTTTGTTTCCGTGTTTGAGAGCCATTTACAATGTTGTTCTTGTACTACTCTACCACCAAATCGGCAAATCGGCTTTCTCAAGTTGCTTTTCCACATACTTTTTTCTAGCTTCTCTGCGTTTTTTAGTCTTTCCTTCACGGACTTCTCTAGCTTTTTTGAGAAAATCAATGATACTACCCAGATCTCTGGTGGTTGCTTTTGGAATCTCTTTGTATAGATCCTTCATTAGATCTGCTCGAATATTCTTCTGCATAAGCAACAGGCATTACCTCCGTTAGGGTCTTGTAGTATTTTACTCCAAGCTGTTTATTATGCTTGGAGATATACCAACCATGTTCATTTTTGCAAATACCAATCATTTGTTCATTCTCCTTTGTTTTTTGCTTTGGATACTTCTAGAAGGTTTTCTAGTTTTTGGAGTTGTGGTGCTCCTTGGTTTCATGGATGTCAGATGCCATCCGTTTCCTTTCGGGCAAGCATAGGCATAAGAATGGTTTTTACCCCTTTTTCTCATGTCTGATGCCTCTTTCTTGGCCTCTTGTTGGGTGCGGTAAACAATCTTATTGCATTTGTAACAATGCCCTAAGACTGACATACCTCTTTTTTCTATGAAATCCCCCAACTTATGTAAAGGGAGTCTGTTCATTTATTTAGTGGACTTCGCTCCATCTATCGCCAATGGACACTTCAGCTAACGCAGGAACATCACCCAACCATTTTGCTTCAGCATTTTCCATTGTAGTTTTAAGAATCTCAGCCCACTCATCTGCTAAATCTTCTTTAACTAAAAGAATCAATTCATCGTGAACGGCTGCTGCAATCCTTACTTTATCTTCGCCTGTTTCTTTAACTTTGTCCCATAAATTACCCAATGCACACTTTAATATTGCGGCACCAGCACCCTGGATCGGTGTATTACATCTCACAGTTACTCGATTAAGTTTACCTTTAAGAAATCTTCTCATATTAGTTTGAGGTATTCTTACTTCAGCCCACTCATCGTTTTCGGTATCTCTTGCTATGTTTAGATTATTTTTCTGCCATTCTCTGATACCACTATAAGTATTTAACCAACTATCGCGTATTCTAACTGCATCTTCATAAGACATAATCACACCACTGCTTCCAGCGTACTTTCGTAAACCTTCTGCTCCTGCACCGTATAACAAACCAAAGTTTGCTGACTTAGCTATCTGTCTTTCGCAACCCATCTGATTGGCTGTGTATTCATGTAAATCTTCTCCACTTTGAAACGCTTTTATCATGTTACGGTCATTTGCAAGAGCAGCAGCTAATCTTAACTCCATTTGTGAGAAATCAGCGTCAACTATTTTCCATCCTTTAGGTGCTTGAACACATTGTCTAAACTCTGAATCTCTAGGTATTTGCTGATTATTAGGTTTTATACTAGACATTCTTCCTGTATCTGCACCTAACTGCATATAAGAAGCCTTAACAAAACCATCTTCAGATAATTTATCTTGTATGCTTTCTGCCATTTGTCTGCGTTTTTCTCTTCTTTTCCAAGTCATAAGAGTTTGGACCGTCTGTGAATCAGCAGCACACAACCTTAACGCTTCCTTCGATACACTTGGCTTGCCTTCACTATCCATAGGAGGTTTAGGCAGTATTAAAGTAAGTTTTTCTAGTAACTGCTTAGAACTCTTGATATTAAATCCTGCATATTTTTTAGTACCTAGTCTTTTTGAGCCTTGGTCTTTCGCACGAAGGTTGAACGAGCCATCTTCATTTCTAGGTAGCTTTTCTCCAGATGGTAAATCATTATCAAGCTCTCTAAGAAATTCATTACCCAATTCTTTAATATCATCTTCATAATCTGTACGACATTGTTCTAATTCTTCTCTGTTCCAAGGTAGCCCAACTCGCCACATCTGTGCCATAGCTGGTAAAACTTTACATTCCAAGTGATAAGCGTTGAACAAGTCAGCCTTCATAATTTTGGAATTAAGAACATTATCTAGTCTTAGTAGTATTTCTATATCTTTAGCAGCATAGGTAAGTTGCTCTGTAGATAATATTTCTGCACCCCAGTTAGATTTCTGTTGTTCTTTAGAAACAACTATATCGAGATGTTTTTTAGATACAGCATCTAGCCCGTGCTTAACACCTGTTATGCCATTATACAGTAATCTATTTGCTAGAAAACTACATTTAACATGGCCCTTAGGATATATGTCATGCTCTTGCAACCATCCAAGGTCAAACACCGCGTTATGTGCAAGCCAAAAACGATCTATAGAATGGAAAAACTGCTTTAATATATCCCAATCTTCATGGGTTAGATCAAAACAGTCAATTACTACAATACTTTTTGTTAAATTGCAGCCTAACTGAATAAGTCTGAGCTTACCTTTTTCTGGCTGTATTTGTAAGGTTTCAGTATCAAAAGCAATACTGGTAGAAGTTCTTATTCTTTTTAGTTCACTTATTCCTGTGTAAACAGAATAAGATTCTACAGGTTTTTTAATCATTGTTGAGGTCATGGAAGAACCTAGAATTATGCTCCATTATTGTAGCACAATAGTTTAGTTTGTCCAATTATTTAACTTTTTTTCTAAAGTTTTTATACAAAAAGGTGTGAATATCGCAACATCAAGTCCATATCCAACAGCTTCTAATACTTGGCTATGAAAATATACTGGATCGTGATAATCAATTTGATTTACTTTAACAGGTTTTGCATATTCATCATATTCTGTATAACGAACAGTGGCTACAGGGCTATCTTTTGTTTGCTTCATTTGAAAAATTGATACCTTAATTATTCTATCTATCACTTTTCTGTGGTCCCCCATAATTTATTAGTTTCCTCTATATACCTAGATGGATCGTTGTATAAACCCTCTTTCGTTCCAGTAAAAGAGTTTTCAACAACAATCGGTTTTGTATTAACCTCCTGTTTGTATAAACCTCCTTGAGTTTTGGGGGTTTTTACAAAAGTAGGGTTTTTACAAATCTTTTTGTTATTCAAATCCGTTTCAGTGTCTATATTATTAGGTTTATACATATCATTACGGGGTATATCACGCGTGAGGGAGCTAAAAGACTTTGGTAATTCTTTTCCGACCGCTTTATAAAATTTAGAGGGTCTACCACCTCTATGTCTTACTAAACTATCTTTTACTCTAGCCTTTGGTACGTCAACTTCTTCAATCAACTTTTGATCTTCTAATTTATTTAAGCTATATATGATGGCACGTTTTCTATGAGAACCACCTACAGTATCGTGCTCAACCAAATCTTTTACGCACCAAGGCTTAGATTCTTTCCTCATCAACTGCAATATATCCAGAGTATGCTTGTTTGGAGTGTCTAGCTTTATCTCATCTGTAGGCTCTGGAGCAGGGCTTATAGAGTATGTGTAGTCTGGTAGCAGGGTAAATATCATCCGAAGCCCTTCGCGGTCCTCCCTAGACTTCTCAACGCTAACCAATCTACTGTTGGCAGTAACACCCATCTCTGCAATATCGGTCACAGATAACTTACGCATATTCCATGTTTCATCTACAGCATTTTTGATAGCTGAAGTACCTCTGAATTTACCTTCTTTGGTGTTGTGATGAATAATTACAATCGAACAGGCAGGAAAGTCCTGTCCATTTCTTCTAACAAGTTTCTTTATAGGTAGAGCAAACTCTCTTCTATTTTCTTCGTAAGGGTTACTGTCATTACAGCCATCTAAACTGTCTATAACAATCAGATCATATTTATTTTTATTCTGTATCTTCTTAAATCTTGAGTACCACTGCATATCCCACTCAGTTATAACTTTTACATTTTTATCACAGCCTATTAACTTCATCTGTCTCCTTAATATTCTTTCGTTTTGATCTCCATTTAGCCAAAGGACTTTACCAGTAGGAACTTCAACTAAACCTCCATACACATTAAATGCTTTTCCATGACCAATATGCTTGGCTATCGTCTGACACATAGCAGTTTTACCTGTACCGCCATCAGCATGAACAAGTAATGTCCAGGGTTTAGGCAACAATCCTGGAATCAAGTAATCAAACGGTGTATCGTCTAGCTCATCAGGAGTCAAAGGTTTTTGCCCTTTAGTCCTGTTGAACATTTCGTGAGTATCAATCAGTCTTTCAATCTCAGCAGCATTACTACGCTTGGCTTCAATAGCTAATTTATGGACCGCCTGATTATGTAGCGCAGGGTTTTCATTCTTAGGATCACCGTCTATCTCTTGATACCTTTTTATTAAATCTTCACCATCTGGTATATCTTCTTTGTACTTAAGAGGAATAGCTTGTACTTCATCAATAATTTTATCTAAACCAGTATGCTTAAATCTTTTTCTATCTGGATCATAGTCGTCAGCCAGATCAATAAGGTGAGACATATTATATCTAGCACCATCATTTCTCCAAGTTGCATACCATCTAGCAGCACATGGATCTTCACCATTATCCCAGCAATGTTCATAGTCAGGATCTTTCTTAGACCATTCTCTCCAAAGCTCTAAACCCTCTAGCCCAGGCAATTCATTGTTTATCATTGCTCCTATCTCCCACCAATAGTCTTCACTATTTGGTCCTGTGTACTTAATAACACTCAAGCAACCACTGATAATGGCTACTCTTTCTTCCTTGGTACGTTTACTCCATCTGTTGTCTACATACTTAATATCAACATCCTGATTATTCTTTTTATACTGATCTTTCATACGAGATAGCAACCACTCTGGAGCATCTGGTACATCAAACAAGCTACCTTCTAGCTTGTACTCTCCTTTACCAACACCTTTTTTATAATATTCTCCAGCAATAACACCCTGTCCTCCCCATAAAACTTCCCAACCTTCGTGACCAGCAGCAGTCTGACTAATAGAGGCTACCTCTGTTAACAAATCTTTAGGAACTTTAAATAAAAATTTGGCAGCGTTTTTCCTGAGTGATGTAACTTTGGGTGCTTTTTTAAGATCTTTACCCCACTTACTTTCTATAGCAGCTAAGTTTTTATCTACGTCAAATATCACAAGACCATCTGATTTCTGTCCTGTAAAAACACCGATAGCTTTAAACTTATCTGGTTCTTGCTCAATCATCAAAGCAGAATCATTTACTGTAAGTTCTTGCTTCCACGCTTTACCAAAGGGAACTTTGCCGTCAGAATATCTATCTGGACTCGCTTCGTTTCTTTTTGGTAACAATACACCTTCGGCATATATTGGACAAGTTAACCAAGTTAAAGGGATTTCGGGAATGAAATTTATACCACTCATGTGTTACAATACCTCTTGTAGACTATATGTTGAAACCCTGAAGGAACTCCACCCTTTAGGGTTTTCTTATTATATATCATTGACAAGTATTTGTCTATGTACTACAATAATAATGCAACTCAGGCTTTCATAGCCAACACGCATTATGCCTTTCATTTCAACGCTTGCTAGAGAAGATGCTGCATCTTCAAGTAGCACAAAAGACGATTACTTGAATCCATCAAGTATCAAAAGCGGACAAAAAGTTCGTTTCAAATTGTTAGCTGAAGAGCCTTTCATGTTCTACGAACTATGGGGTAATGAAATTAACAACCCAGAAAAACGTAAACCATTCCGTTTTGCTGAAGATCCTACACCAGAAGATGTCACACATAAATTAGGTGATAACTACATCAGATCACTTTCCAGAGATGGCAAGATGAATGAGCCTTGCAGGATAGCCCACGCAGTTCCCATATATAACTATGATTTGGAACGTGTACAGGTATTTTCTTGGACTCAAAAAACAATCACTCAGCAATTTGACGTAATCAGTCAACTAGAAGATTACGAAGATATGACTGAATGTGATTTCTACTTATCTCGTGACGGACAAGGCACAGATACAAAGTACACTGTGCAAGCTGCCCCACTGAAAAAAGCTATGGCTAAAGCTGTAGATGAAGCATGGGAGTCAGAAAAAGAGTTCGATCTCGAAAGACTTCTTAAAGGTGGTAATCCCTTTAAAGAAGAAGAATAATCCCCATTCATAGAGGGTCTAACAGCCCTCTTTTTTATTCTTTATGGAAAAGAAAAAACAAGTCCGTACTTATGGTCCGTCTGGTCTGACAGAAATTAGACTTAGAAAGTTGATGGCAAAAAATAAAAACGTGGAATCTCATGTAATGGAAGCAGGATTTCATTTGTGTCTATTATTTGATCTTTTAAGAGAATTAGGTTACACAGATGACGACTGTTTTGCAGTTTCCAGAAGAATCGGAATGATTTGGTTAGGCAGATACATGGAAGAGGACACAAACTATGAAGAATATATAGTGCAGAAACATACTGATGATGATTGGACTTGACTATTAAAAACTTTACAGTATATTAATTATGGGAACGTGTATTTATTATCCATTCATGGGAACGCTAGACAAACAAAATGCCCTAGCATCACTCAGAAAATGGACTCTCATTCAAGATAATAGTGGACCGTACAGAGTTTACCGCGATGAAAAGAACAACGTATATCACTCAGTAACACATATCCTAAAAGAAACCGCACCCCAACATACAAAAGATGCCCTTGAAAATTGGCTCAAAAAGTCAGACTCCTATTTGGAACGTGATATTGCTTGTGAAAGAGGAAAACTTGCTCACTCTCATGCAGAATTTATTCTTAAACTTGCAGCAAAATTTGCCCGACAAAACTCGAACAAAAAAGGTTTATGGCGAACTGGATCGGATGGACTGGAACGCTGTCCGAAAAAGGTCACTCAATGGGGCCTCCAAAAAGCAGTTGAATCCGCACCGCGTGTTAGCTGGAGTGCGTCAGGCTACGCAAGAGGTTTACGATCATTCATACTGGATCGTGTAACGGCCATTCATAGTGTTGAGTTCTCCGTGTACAAACCAGGATACGGATTTGCTGGTACAGCAGACGCTTTATTAGATATTGATGGAGACGGGCCATTCATAGTGGACTGGAAAACATCAAAAGAAATTAGATCAGATGATATGATCGAACAATTCTGTCATCAACTTGGAGCGTACAGTCTAGGTCTACAGCATCTCACGGGCATAAAGCCCAAATATGGGGCAGTTGTGGTAGCCCGTAGAAGTGGTAAGCCACAAATAAAAATCCTCAATAACTTAGAGTTACGAGGATCAGAAAGTATATTTTTAGAGAGAGTGGATCGTTACCACAAAAACCTAAAAGAGTTAGCAGTCGTCTAATTTTTTATCGCGTACAACCATAGGACAGCTAGATTCAATTACATAGTCAATAATTACATCTTTATTTAAAAAAGTATGTGACCAATATTTTGGATTGACTCCCGAATTTAAATCTATTACATATAACTGAGTAGGATATTTTTGAAGTAAGAAATCAATAAACTGTATTCTCAAATCATTATCAGAAAGATTAAATCCAGAGGTAATTAATACCACTGGATCGTCTTTATCGACATGACCGAATACTGTATAGTGTGTAAGATTATTCATTGTGATCTAGTCATGGTACAAGTCCTCAATTCTTTTTTGAACACGTTTTGAATGTTCTACATAATCAGATATATGCGAGGTATAAATTTCCTCTACAGGATACATATATACATCATTTTCTATGTGATTAAGTACAACATTTTGAGTTAGTGGATCGCCATTCGGAGTGATAATATCATCTTCAGTGTCCACTGTAACTAACAGAGTTACTAGAACTTTTTTAATCATTTTGAAGTTCCTCCAATAATGCGTCTACTTCTGCGGCACAATCTCCGCACCTCCAACCCTCTACATCATCATTGTAAACTGGGTATCTGTTAACAAATCTACCCGAACCAATATGGCAGGGTAGATCACAGTCAACACAAATCTGGGAATCAAATAAATTTTTCATAACCAATCGTGCCATTTTGTACCGAAGCTCGACATAACTTCGTCATCTGTTGGTTCGTAATCATCATCTGTTTCGGGTGGATAATGTCTATCATCTGGATCGGGATATATACCCGCATCTTCCAAATCTCGAATTGCATCATCTTCACGTTGGCTATCCAACGCAGCTTGATGGTTGTGTAAAAATGAATCCATTAACTTTCGCCCTCCCAAACTAATTCAAAGTCTAATTGTAATGGTTCGATTTCTACTCCTTCATAATCGAAGAAGTCATCACCATATTTTTCTCTGTTCTCTGGTGTATCAAGTTCTTTAAGATTCTGTATCTGGTCATTGTACATATAGCCACATTCCCAAAAAACATCATCTAAAGATACATCATTAATAGTTTTACCATCAATAAGAAATTGTGGACTGAATCCATAGGAATCTATAAAATCATCCCAATCATCACCGCATCCGTTAAATCTCCAATCGCAATACAGCGATCTGTTGATTATCATTTTTTGTTGAGTCATTGTTTTTTAAACCTCGTAAGTAGTTTTGAATATAATTCGATACCTTTGAAATAACCTACAGAATCACCGCCAGCTAATAAACTTTCAGCTTCGTCTAATACGCTATCCAGTATGGTATCTTTTGTATCTTTAATCTTTTTTGATGGATCGGGTTTAGCCATTTCCCATTTATAAAGATTAAAGGAGTCTTTGTAATATCTATATGCAGTAGATCTAGGAATCTCAAAATCATTGTGCAATATATCACAGATATCCAAACGAGTTAATTTTTCTTTTGGATTTTTTTTGGATTCGTTATCTACCAGACATTTATAGATAAAGTTTTCAGCTTCTTCTTTAGTCACCGATCTTAGCCTTAATATCTTTTATCTGGTTCGTATGAACAGAGATTAAGTTTATTATCTGACCTATGACCTTCTTATCATCTAAGTTAACCTCATGTTGATAAGTTATATCTTTTTTATTATTTTCGAGCAGATGTTTAATCTGTTCTCTCACATATAAGTTAAGTTCAACAATTTGATTTTCAAGATTTTTGATGGATTCGAGTACTTTTTTAAAGTCTCTTTCATTTTCGTTCATTTTGGGTGAATGATAAAGTACACTACAATATTACATCAATCGCCATTCATAAGCAACCTAAAAATTCTCATTCATAATTCTCAGTGAGAATTCTTAGAATTTTCATTCATTATTGACATTCATAACTGACTAGGTAACGTTGGATCGCTCATTCATTATTTTTCATTCATTATGTCAACTTACATTCATAAGTTTTTTAAACATAGTCATGTTCAGTTATCTATTCAAGATTTATTTTTTATTTTAATTATTCTTCAAAAAATTTCAAATAATTATAATAATAATTTTTCAGATAATTTAGTTTATAGAGCAGATAGGCTAATTGATAAAATTTTAATTTCAATAAATAGTATGAATTGATATTGTTTTTATTAGAATATTACTTTAATATATAAGAGTAATTTATTTATTCAACACCCATGAATTATTTTCAACCCAATTTAGTAGATACTGTTTACAGTGCTAATTCTCCATTAATGGTAGAAAACCATTATAAAAATCCAAACGGATTTAAAAGACTAGGTAATGAGGATTTATGCGGTACCACTATAGACCCAAATAATGAAATCTCAATTAGAGAAAAATTTGAAAAAACTGGTGCATTAAATCCACCCGTAGATACTAATATATACATTAAAAATAGTTTTGGTAATGACATTCAACTACCAAATCATAAATGTATAGTTGACTCTAAAACTGGTAAACCATTAAGTGTAATGTCCAAAACATATACCACTCAAGATAATGAACCGATATATGAGGTATTTGAAAGAAATAAAGATATTCTTTCACTTGAGAATATATGCCTTATGAATGATGGAGCTAGAATTTTTGTATCAGGTGGTGTAAAAGATTCTGATATGGAAGTCTCGAAAGATGATCCAATTAGAAGAAGATTATGTTTCATAAATTCTTATGATGGTTCTTATTCATTCAAAGTTGTTTCTATTGATTTTAGATTATTCTGTTTTAATCAAATGGGTAGGATAAATAGATCTAAGAATAAATTAGTTTTTAAACATTCAAAAGGTATTAATGATTATGTTAAAAATCTACCCGAATTTATTTCTTGGCAACGTGAGGATTTAGCTAATTCTATTGAAGAATTTAAAGCAATGAAAAATGTTTCATTTGATAATAGATCCCAGGCTATGGAAGTTTTAAAAAACCTTTCAAAACAAATGCTTGCTGATAAATTAATTGGATCGGTAGTTGATAAAGAAACAAAAGAAAAAAGACCAAAAGATTTTAATAAAGATCTTTCAAAAGAGTGGGCGGACATCAGAAGTAATTTTCTTAAAGAAACTCAAAATTTTGAAATAGCCCCAAATCTTTATAATTGCTTTAATGCTCTAACCTTTCAACAAACACATTGTGAACAGAGAGTTAAAGACGATATAAAAGGGGCTAGAGTTAGAATGGAAAGTTTATTAAATGGAAAATGTGGAAATAGAATAGATTTAGTTAAAAATAAATGTTTAGCTTTGACTAGATAAAAACATTCATTATTTTATAGCCCTGATCTAACAAATCAGGGTTTTTTATTGTTTGAAATTTCATTCAATATGGACTAGAATACTATTGTACATTCACCCAAAATTTACAATGACTAAAACCAACTACAAATTAATTGCTAAAAAATATCTAGCTAATTTAGAAAAAGAATATGAAGAATTAAAAATAAAAAATGGTGAGGAATATGAATCAGATCATCATATTTGCACTATTTCAGATTTGGAGCATTTACTAGAATCTAACGGAGATTATACAGTTAGAAGATCTTATGAAGATTGTTCAACAGTTCACTATATACCAAGAAATAATTTTAAAGATTTAAATGATTTTGATGATGATATTGAAAGAGATTTAATAAGGATAGAAAAAGCTAAAAAAAGAATTGAAGAAAATAAAATTTTAAAAACTGATAAGTTAAGAGAAATTTTAAGACTAGAAGAAGACCAAATTAAAAAAATTAAAAATACTTATATTTATGATTATTTTACAGAAAAAGAAAAAGCAGATAAATATTATGAAGTGATAAATGAAAATAGAAAAAGGTTTTTAAAATATTGTAGCTACGTTTAAAACTACATCAGGAACTAAATTTTTTAAGGCTAGATTCTCTTTAGATTCTAGCTTTTTTATTGTGCTATTTTTGAATGATTTTAAACTGGTTAAGGTAGGATTATCCCTAAAAATTTTAAAATTATACGATTCTTACTTATGAGATTATTAAGTGATAGCAGGGGATTTGAGAATCTTATTAATTCTTAATATGAGATTAAAGGTTAAAAAGTGCTTATTTTTAGGGTTTTTTACTAGCTATTAGAGTAATATTTTAGAGTTGAATTATATTAATATTTAGGTTAAAATAAAGGTTGTATTCTCTATTTATTTTTATTATGGACACCCAAACCACAACAAAAACACAACCTATTGGACAGGGTTATTCTGACAACTATCCTTGTATTTGTATTCAAGATTATGAAACAAATAAATGGGTATGGTTTAACGTTTATGAAATTTTTCAAAATTCTAACGATTTAGAAGAATTTACAGAATTAATGAAAAAAGCTAGAAAATCAGTTGCTAAAGACGAATGGTTTTATAGTGATTGTCTTTATCTAAATTCTATTTATTCAGAAAATATTATGGATTATGAACTCTATAATTATTTGGAAAGTTTAGAGGATGCTATAGCTGATGGACATTCTGTTTCTTTGCATGAGGAATTTATTAGTGCTTTAGGTACTGAATATTTTGGAATGTTGAGCGAAATGTATTATGGAGAATTTGATAATACTAAAGAATTTGCTGAACATCACATAGCAGAAACAGAGGATTTAGATTCTATTCCTTACATTATTTCTTCCAATATTGATTATTCAAATATTTGGTATGATCTAAAAGATGATTTTGAAGAAATAGAAGCAGACGGAAAAAATTACTTCTTTAGTAAATAAAACTACATCAGGAACTAAATCTGTTTTTATTCTCTTTCCCATTGCTACTCTGTAAAATGTCAAACTCAAAACAAACCCGCAACCGCTACCGATTAGCTACCAGATCCAATTTGAATTATGTGCGGTTTGCACTGGTTTTATTTATCGTTGGATTTGTACTATCTAGCGTAGTAGATAAAGACGCATTTTCAAAATGTATGAAAGTGTATAACAATTCCAATATCTGCTACAAGCTAAACTAATCCACGCCCGCACACTATCCCCCCTTTCCCTATTCTTCACAGTCTAGGGAATTTTTTTATGCTATTTTTTCAGCTAGGGGACACATTGCAAAATTTTTTTGTAGCCGTAATAGACCCCTGAACCTACTGACAAATCAAGACATAAGCGATAAATGTACTACAATATAATAATACTACAATATTACACTAATGTCAACTGTTTTTCTTTGGCTCTACTTGAATTGATAGTTGTGGAGTGTTCAAATTGATGTTCTCTACACTCTCCCCTAGTACTTTACCGAGTGAATCGAGTATTTGAGCAGCAGTCTGTAACTGTCCTTTCCTTACAGCCTGGTCAAATAACCTCATTCTCATTCCCTGGAGTCGTGAAACCATCTTCTCTCTATCCTGTTCCCAATCTTCATCGTTCCATTTCTTTACCTGTTTCCAATCGCTCCAAGCTGTATCTATCCCAATACCTTCCCTGGATGAGTGCTCATGCACTAATTGTCTGGTAGTTTTACCTGTCAACTGCTTTGAATACAGTCTTTGCCTTCTAGCTTCAATTACTGCATCAGGTTGTCTTTTCCCACATACTCTCCCATCCTGCAAAGCTCGCTCAGATGTAAATTGACCATTTGTATTACGAAGAACAGAATCAGCCACGGACTAAAATTGTTGTTAATACTTGAATAATAACCCTAAAAACACTATTTAGTCGACAAAATCACGGAAATTCGTCAATATTTAAGCTATTCTTTACTACATGAGTACAAAAACAGCCGAAAATCTCTCCTTACGATGGGCACAGGGGGAGGTATTCAACGCAAAAAACAGATTTAGAGTTCTCGTGGCTGGCAGAAGATTCGGAAAATCCTATTTATCCTGCATAGAACTACTCAAAGCAGCAATAGACCGCCCAGGTGAAACATATTTCTACTGTGCCCCCACATACCGCATGGCAAAAGACATTGCCTGGAAAGAAATAAAGAAACTAATCCCACCCCAATGGATTCAATCTAAAAACGAAACTGACCTAAAAATAGAACTAATCAATGGATCGCTAATAGAACTCAAGGGAACTGAAAATGCAACAACCCTGCGTGGCCGAAGCCTCGCTGGAGTAGTACTTGATGAAGCAGCTTTCATGGATTCAGATGTCTGGTTTCAAGTAATTAGACCAGCCCTCGCAGATAAACAAGGCTGGGCACTTTTTATTTCTACACCAGACGGCACAGCCTCATGGTTTTACGATTTATGGTGTTACGTTCCAGAAGATACATCAGGTGATTGGAAACGCTGGAGTTTTACAACAGTAGAAGGGGGCAATGTTCCAGAAGAAGAAGTCCAGGCAGCCAAGGCCCAACTCGACAGCAGAACATTTAAACAGGAATTTGAAGCGAGTTTTGAGAATCTCACTGGTCTAGTTGCAGTCTCATTTTCAGATTCCAACATTTCTACCGAAGCGGAGGACATATCCATCGCTCCACTTTTATTAGGAGTCGATTTTAACGTAGATCCACTTTGCGGTATATGTGCAGTACGCTACCGAGATATACTATACGTCTTTGATGAGATAATTTTGACGGGTGGTGCAACAACCTGGGATTTTGCCGAAGAAGTTACAAATCGTTACGGAGTAGATAGAAGAATTATCGCTTGCCCCGACCCAACGGGATCTGCCAGAAAAACATCAGGAGTAGGATCAACGGACCACACTATCCTGCGTAGAAGCGGATTTACTGTGTCATCTCCTAGATCTCCCTGGAAAGTCCGTGACAAAGTAACAGCCGTAAACACAGCACTATATGACGCAATGGGGGAACGCAGGACAGTGATTCACCCACGCTGCAAAGAACTAATAAAATCTTTGCGAACTTTAACTTACGCTCCAAATACAGGTATGCCAAACAAAAACCTTGGAGTTGACCACGCATTTGACGCTTTCGGCTATCTTTGTCTCCAACAATTTAACCTTGCCAAACCAGAGACATTAGGGCAAACTTCGTTTAGAATATACTAAGAGTTTCCTTTTTCCACTATGTACCATTCCACTACAAAGAAAAAGAAGAAGAAAAAGAAGGGAGGTAAGAAGCGTAGTGAATGTTCCTGTAAATAAAGCGTTATACTCTAGGGTAAAAGCAGAGGCTAAACGTAAATTTAAAGTTTATCCATCTGCTTACGCTAACGCATGGCTTGTACGAGAGTACAAAAAACGTGGTGGCACTTACCGAGTGGAGAAAAAACGTGGCAAGAAGTAGTGGCGGTCTTACCCGTTGGTTTAAAGAAAACTGGGTAGATGTCAAAACTGGTAAGCCTTGTGGCCGTCAAAAAGGCGAAAAACGAGGCTATCCAGCTTGCCGACCCAAAAAACGTGTCTCAAGTAAGACACCTAAGACTGTAGGAGAGATGTCAGCAGCCGAAAAAGCACGATTTAAACGCGAAAAGACGGGTAGTAAAAAGATAACTTATCAACATAGACGTAAAAAGAAGAAAAAATAACTGTAAAAGTTGCAGTTTCACGGTAATATAGTGCTATATAGTATATTTCACACAATCATGGCATTTTTTCGTGGGGAAGAAGGCTCTGTATCATTTGATAACGGAACTGGAACAGCAGGAGCTATAGCTTCTACAACAGCTTGGACTTTAGATACTACAAAAGATACTCTTGAGTGTACTGCTCATGGAGATACATCAAGAAAGTATGTAGGATCTTTAATTTCTGGTTCTGGTACTGTTGATCTTCTTTATACAGCAACATCGGGAGATGATACTGCTGAAATTATTAGTGATGTATTAACAACAGAAGATGCTGGCGATGCTACATTTAATCTCTTCTTAGACACATCAGGCAGTAAAAAGTTAAATTTCAACGGAATTATTACAGGAACTTCATTTAGTTCCACTGTTGGAGATATTTCTACAGTATCAGTTAGTTTTGTAACTAACGGTGCTATTACCGCTTCTATCTAATGCCTAAAAAGTCTTATTCAGCAAAACAGCGTAAACTTGCTGCTGTTGCTCCACCACGGGATAAGATTACTGCTGCTGATCTTAAAAAGCTACGTTCCAAGAAAAAAAGAAAAAAGAAGTGAAACTTACCACTCGCCAAAAAAATTTATTAGAAAAACATTCTGAACATCATAGTGCGAAGCATATGGAGTTTATGAAGAGGCGAATGAGAGCAGGAGATACTTTTACTCAAGCCCATAAAAAAGCACAGGCAAAGGTGGGTAAATGAGAAAGAAACGTAAACAAGTAAATTTAAGTATAGGTAGAGGAGAAAAATCCAAAACAGGTGGATTAACTGCGAAAGGTCGTGCGAAGTACAATCGTGCTACAGGTAGTAATTTAAAAGCACCAGTTACAGGAAAAGTAAAACCTGGCAGTAAAGCAGCCAAAAGACGAGCATCTTTTTGTGCAAGAATGTCAGGTATGCCTGGACCAATGAAAAAACCTAATGGTGAACCTACTAGAAAAGCGTTAGCTTTAAAGAAATGGAGGTGTCGTAAATGACCTATGCTGTTCCAGGTCCAATCCGAACAAACATTGTCTCATCTACTTCAGTAGGTGGGATAGACAGTCCTTTTACTCGCACGAGGGCTGTCCTAGACATGATGAAAGGATGGGAGATAATGAAAGCTGTAACCGAAGGAACAGATTACCTCCGAACAAATAGCGAATCCTTTTTACCACTAGAGCCAAGAGAAGATTACGATGCCTATTTAGCAAGAGTAAATCGTGCTGTATTTTCTCCTTTTACACAAAGATTGATAAGGGCAGCTACAGGTTTAGTTCTTAGAAAACCAATCACACTAACTGGAGATCCTTATTGGACAGAAATGTTTAAAATGGATGTAGACGGAAGAAAGTCAGATTTAGATGAATATGCCAGAAGATTACTAATGTGCTCCCTTACATACGGCCAAAGTCACATTCTTGTAGATTATCCTGCACCATCAGGAGCAGTAAGTCTCGCAGAAGAACGTCAACAGAATCGCAGACCATACTGGATCGAAGTCGACCCAAATAATCTTTATGGCTGGAGACTAGACAGGGAATCAAATTATGGAAACTTGATACAAGTGAGAATAGGCGAAAAGGCTGTGCTCCCAGACGGACAGTTTGGAGAAAAAGTGTTTGACCAAGTTAGAGTAATCGAGCCAGGAAGTTATAGAGTATTTCGTAAAAAAGAACAGATAGAAGAAATGTATGATGTATCAGATGGAAGTTCTGCTGGTAGTTTTGAGGCTGGATCAGCAGATAAAGATTATAAACAGGTAGAATTTGGCAGTTTTTCTCTTGGAGAGATACCTCTAGTAACCATTTATTCTGGAAAAACTGATAATTTAGTAAGTAAACCACCTTTACTTGATATTGCATATTTAAATCTTGCACATTTTCAAAGACAGGCTGATTTGATACATAGTTTGCACGTTGCATCTCAACCAATGCTTGTAATGGAAGGTTATGACGATCAAACTAAAGACCTTGCAATTAGCGTAAACTACGCAATGGCAACTCAGCCAGGTAATAAAATATACTATGTAGAACCAGCTTCCAGTGCTTTCGATGCTCAATCTGCTGAAATAAAGGAGCTACAAATGCAGATGGCTACTCTAGGAATCAGTACATTATCACAACAGAAATTTGTTGCAGAATCAGCAGATGCTCGCAGACTAGATCGTGTGGATACTAACTCCATGCTCGCAATGGTATCTATGGAATTAGAACAAAAACTGCAAAAAGCCTTCAATCTCTCAGCCGAATATGTTGGAATTGAACCACCAGAAGTAAAAATTAGTAGAGATTTTGATATTGAAAGACTAATTGGACAAGATATTACAGCCTTAACATCTCTATTCGATCAACAAGTCATTGATAGAGAAGAATTTAGAGATATTTTGGTACAGGGAGAAGTATTACCTTCAGCAAATGAGGCCAAATCTGAATAGTCTGATACAATAGTAGATAAGTACATATATTTTCATGTCTAAATCCATAGACCATGTTCTGCAATCTGACGGAACATACAAATGGGAAGTAACAGAGTTAAAACCTAAAGCAAAGGAAACTACTAAAGTTACTACCGAGCCGAAAGCAACTAAGAAAAAAGTTACTAAAAAGAAAACAACCAACCCTCTTTCCGAATAATTAATGGCAATCGAAGAAAAAGTCATTCAGCCTGATTCCGTGAATCCTCCTGAACAGCCCGTGGCTGACACTCCTTCACAACCACAAGCACCCGATCTCAGTTCTGTAAAAGCAGAATATGAGGCAAAATTAGCTGCTGCTCGTAAAGAAGCTGCTGAAGCAGAAGAAAAATTTAAAGGCATCAAGGGAAAACTTGATGATGTCTATAAACAAAAAGAAGAAAAACGAACCAAAGACTTAGAAGAACAGGGTCAGTGGAAAACTCTTTGGGAAGAAGCTAACAAAACAGCCCAAGAAAAAGATCAACAAATATCTAGCTTGTCTCAACAGCTTGAGGAGATGAGAAATTCTCACGAAGTAGCTTCCACAAAAACAGCAGCCCTAGCAGCTATCAGTAACCTTGGAGCGATAAATGCAGAACAAACTTTATCATTGTTACAAAATAAGTTACAAAAAAACGCTGAAGGTAAAGTAGTTATTCTGAATGGTGGAGTTGAGCAAGATTTGAATACTTATATCAGCAGTCTCAAGAATCCTGGTAGTGGTTGGGAACACCATTTTAAGCCAAGTTCAGCAGCAGGAATGGGTGCTAGACCTAGCCCCGTGGCAAATGCTGGTGGAGGACCTGTAAACCCTTGGAAAACGGGCAACCTCACACAACAAATGCTACTATTAGAACAAGATCCGCAGCTTGCAGCAGTGCTCAAGCAAGAGGCTCAAAAATAGTTAGTTTCTGTGAAACTAATCCCCTTGTCCGTGACTAGGGTATCGCAAAAGTAACAAGGTAATCTGAATGGCTGCTCCGTTTCAGAATTATTCTGGCGGTGTCCTATTAGCGGACATCGTTAAGAGAAATAATCTCAGCACATACGTTTCCGAAGCTATCAAGGAACGTAGTGCATTTATTAAATCTGGTGCTGTTGTGCGTAACGCGCTTCTTGACGCATCAGAAGGTGGAACAAGAATCCAAGTTCCAGAATTTAACCCAATCGCTCCAACTGAAGAAATTTTAGATGGTACAGCAACATGGGGTACAAGTAATCAAGGTCACTTGACACCACAGAAGATTGGTACAGGAACACAAATCGCAACTATCT
>VTLG01002596.1_pt1 | contig 24135 bp, 39 predicted proteins | sample 4694571 | NCBI WGS metagenome assembly VTLG01 (sample SAMN12604809, study PRJNA352737) | marine metagenome | biome: ENVO:00000447; feature: ENVO:00000209|ENVO:00000569|ENVO:01000036; material: ENVO:00002151; isolation source: viral sequences binned using virsorter ...
CTATCGATATTTTATACGCAAAATTAGATATATGGGTATAGCTATCAGTTTAAGTTCAAACTAAAACCAAATAAATATGTTAATTTATCAATGTAACAAATGTCAAAAACAAAAAGAATTAACGAGAGCCACTCTCGAAATTGTTGATGGAAAAATTCGGACTCGAGAAGCAAAATGTGAATGCGGAAATTACATGCAAGAGGTTGAAAAACAGTTCGATGGATTCCCTTGCTTGATTAGAACTGAGCCAACTTTAAATAAAAAATAATGAGAATAAAAAAAAGAAAAATAAAAGAATTGATTGCAGCTGAATACAATCCAAGAAAAATTAATAAAATACAAGAGCAAGATTTGAAAGATAGTCTTACAAGATTCGGATTAGTTGATCCTATAATTATAAACAAAAATAAAGAAAGAAAAAACATTGTTATTGGTGGTCATCAAAGATTAAGAGTTTGGGCTGATTTAGGAAATACAGAAATTGATTGCAATGAATTAGATTTAACTTTAGATCAAGAGAGAGAGTTAAATATTCGACTCAATAAAAATGGGGGGAGTTTTGATGATGATTTAATAAAAGAATATTTTGAATATGAAGAATTGACTGAGTGGGGATTTACTCCAGATGAATTATTTGATAAAGAAGAAAAAAAAGTTGATGGATTAATTGATGATGATGAAATACCAGAAGTAAAAGAAAGCAAAGTAAAGCGTGGAGATATTTGGCAACTTGGAGAACATCGACTTATGTGTGGAGATAGCACAAGCTCAGATGATGTTGCTAAACTAATGAATGGAGAAAAAGCTGAGATGGTATTTACAGATCCTCCCTATGGAATGAATGCAGTAAGTAAGAGTGGAGTATTAAGTGCAAGATATAAAACTGATATTATAGGAGATGACAATACAGATGTCGCAAGGGATTCTTTTTTTTTAATTCATAGCTTATATGATTGTAAGCAAATCTGGTGGGGTGCTAATTACTACTCAGAATTTTTACCAAGTGCAGAAGGTTGGATAGTTTGGGATAAAAACAATGGAGAAAGTGACCAAACCGACTGCGAGTTAGCTTGGACTAATTTGAGAAGCGTTTGTAGATTGTATAAAAAAGCAAGTGAAAAAAAGAACCGAGTTCATCCTACACAAAAACCTGTAGACTTGGTTTTATGGACAATTAAAAAGTTTAAGGTAGAATTTAATATAGTGTTAGATGTTTTTTTAGGAAGTGGCTCAACACTAATAGCAGCAGAGAAACTAAATAGAAAATGTTATGGAATGGAATTAGATGAAAAGTATTGTGATGTAATTATAGAAAGATGGGAGCAATTTACAGGACAAAAAGCAAAGAAGATATAAAAAAGACACCTCATAAGAGATGTCTTTCTGCGATAAAAAGATGGGCTTAATATCGCATATTTATAAAGAACGATTGTGTAAATATAATAAAAATGACTAAAGGAAGAAAAAAACTACCAACTAAAATTAAAGTAATGCAAGGAACACTTGAGAAAAGTCGAACAATAGAGAATGAAATGCAAGTAGATATTTGTATAAATATTCCCAAATCTCCAGAATGGCTTTCTGAAATTGGAAAAAAAGAGTGGCAAAAAGTAACAAAACAATTATATAATTTAAAGATGTTGCACAAAGTAGATTTACAATTAATTGCTGCGTATTGTAATGAAATAAGTTTATATATTGAAACAGAAACATTACTACGAAACAAAGGGAGGATTCAAGCTTTTAAAAATAGCGATGGAACAATAAAACATGCTCAAGCTGTACCTTATCAAAAAATTGCTAAAGACTCTTTAAACGCAGCCATGAAACTGGCTTCTCAATTTGGATTAACACCAGTAGCTCGAGCAAGTATATCCGCTCCAACTGTAAATAATAATACTCAAATAAATAATTATTTTGATTGATGTATTACTTTAACGAACAAGAATCAAATAGAGCAATTAGTTTTATAGAAACATTTATTACTCACACCAAAGGAGAATTGACTGGTAAACCTTTTCTATTAGAAGAGTGGCAAAAAGAAATTGTTGGAAATATATTTGGATGGCAAAATAAAAAAACTAATTTACGAAAATATAGAACCGTATTTATTGAAGTACCGAGAAAGAATGGAAAGACCACTTTAGCCGCAGCCATTGGACTGTATATGTTGTTTGCTGATAGTGAAAGAGGATCGGAAATATATGCGGCCGCAGGGGATCGACATCAAGCTGGGATTGTATTTGAGATTGCAAAAAGCATGATCTTACAAAATCCAGAATTAGAACAGCGTGGAAAAGTATTTAGAAACTCAATCACAAATCAAAGTAAAGGAAATTTCTTTCAAGCAATCTCGAGTGATAGTAATACAAAGCATGGATTTAATTCTAATTGTGTGATTTATGATGAGTTACACACCGCTAAAAATCGAGAACTATGGGATACTTTAACAACCTCAACTGGAGCAAGGCGGCAACCTTTAACCATTGCAATCACAACGGCTGGATATGACAAACAATCTATTTGTTATGAGGTTTATTCGTACGCTAAAAAAGTTCAAGATGGAAGCATAAAAGACGATTCATTTTATCCCGTAATATTTGAAGCCGATAATGACGATGATATTACAAGCGAGAAAGTATGGAAAAAAGCGAATCCAAATTATGGGGTTTCATTGAGAAAAGATTACATGGAAAGAGAATCAAAAAAAGCTGTTGATCTTCCATCATATCAAAACACATTTAAGCGATTGATGTTAAATATTTGGACGGAATCACACACACAATGGATAGGTCATGACGAGTGGATGGCATGTCATCAAGAATTTGATTACGCTACATTGGAGGGAAAAGAATGTTGGGGCGGTTTAGATTTAGCAAGTACAAGAGATATCTCTGCATTTATTTTAATCTTTAATGTTGATGAAAAGTTTATTGTGCTTCCGCATTTATTTATTCCAAAAGAAAACGCTAAAAAAAGAAGTGATAAAGATGGTGTGAATTACATGGAATGGATGAGGGATGGTCATGTAATAGGAACTGAAGGGGATGTGCAAGACTATAATTTTATTAGAGCAAAGATAAATGAGTTGAGTAAAAAATATAGAATACAAAGTATTGCTTATGATAGATGGGGAGCGAGTCAATTAATTATTGATCTCCAAAATGACGGAGCAAAAATGGATCCCTTTGGGCAAGGGTTCGTTTCAATGTCAATGCCAACAAAAGCTTTAGAAGTAGAAATAATTGCACAGAATATAATACATAATAATAATCCCTGTATGAATTGGATGCTCTCAAATGTAGCATTGCAAGAAGATCCTGCCGGCAATATTAAAGTGGCAAAAAATAAAAGCACGGAAAAAGTGGATGGCATTGTTGCTTTAGTCATGGCTCTTGGAGAGTATTATAGTGACGATGAGGAAGAAAGTATTTATAATAATAGAGGATTAATAACTTTATAAAATGGACATAAACATAATAGCATTGTTAAGCCCAGAGGGTTTTGACGAAAAGTTTTGGGATAAAGCAGCCCAAACAAAAACATATAAAGAAGCTTATGAAAAAGTTGAAGAGGAATATCAATTTTATTTTAAAAAAAGAAGATACTCTGATTATAATAGCTACAGAAATTGCAGAGATAGAAGATTAAAAAAAGCAACAATGTTGCGTACTAAAAAAAAATAATAAACGTATTATTGTGAAAACTCTTAACCTTGAGCATACTTGATAATATTAGAAACTTGTTTTTTGCAAGTCCTAAAAAAACCGAACAAAGAGGTTTAGGCCTAAACACATTATTTCCAAACGCAAATTATTTTAATACTGACAAAGCTTTTACTTTAACGGCTGTTTGGTGTGCTGTAAGATTATTATCGGAAAGCGTTTCTTCTTTGCCTTGTAGTGTTTACACAAAAGCCGCAAATGGAGATAAGGTCGAAGCGGATGATAATAGAATTTACAACCTTATAAAATACAGGCCAAACAATTATCAAAACAAAATTACATTTTTTGAATATATAATGATGTGCGTTTGTATTGAGGGGAATGCTTATGTTCAAATTGTAAGAGATGAAAACGGGAGCCCAATACAATTAATTCCTTTAGCTCCAGATTTAGTTGAGGTTATTATTAATGAAAATGAATTATTTTACCAAACTAAAGGAGGAATTATTTTAGATAGCGCGGATTGTTTACATATAAAAACAATTACAAATGATGGAATAAACGGAATAAGTCCGATAGATCAATGTAAAAATGCGTTAGAGTGGGGATTAAATTTAGAAGAATTTGGAAAAACATTTTTTAAGAATGGAGCAAAACCATCATCTGTTTTAGCAACAGATCGAGCTTTAAGTGAAACGGCAATTGAAAGATTAAAAAATTCATTTAATAATAGTTATTCAAAATTAGCAAACAGCAATTCGACAATAATATTGGAGGAGGGATTAACATTTAAACCGATTTCTATCACTCCAGAACAGAGCCAGTTTTTGGCTTCAAGACAATTCTCAATAGAGGAAGTGAGTCGGATATTCAATGTCCCTCCCCACCTCTTAAAAGATTTAAGCAAATCAAGTTTTAATAATATAGAAATGCAATCTCAAGAGTTTGTTACTTATACATTAATGCCATATATTACAAGAATAGAAAATGAAATGAACATGAAATTGTTTAGAACAGATGAGGTTGGTAAAACGTTTATTGAGTTTAATGTAAACGGTTTATTGAGAGGAGATGTAAAATCAAGAACTGAAGCATATAAAACAGCAATTACAAATGGCTATATGTCAATTAATGAAGTAAGACAAAAAGAAAATTTAAACAGTATTGAGGGAGGCGACAAACATTTTATGCAACTTAATATGACTACAATAGAAAAAATTGGAGAAGATGCCACTACCGACTCCTAAACCATACGAGCCAAAAGATGAGTTCATTGATCGATGCATGATTGATGATATAATGGTGGAAGATTTTGAGGATGATAAACAAAGATTTGCAGTTTGTGAAACTCAATATGAAGATAATAGAAGAAACATTTGGGATAAAAAATATGATAATATTATGGAAAAAAGAATTTTAAATACAGAAACAACAATCGAAACACGTGATGTTGATGGCCAAGAAAAAGATGTTGTTGTTGGTTATGCAAGTATCTATGGAAGTAAAAGTAATAATCTTGGGGGATTTTATGAGTATATTGAAGCGGGAGCATTTACTCCAGAGTTAATCGAAAAATCAGATATTCGAGCTTTAATTAATCATGACGCTTCGCTCATCTTAGCGAGGTCACAATATGGGCAAGGGACATTAGATGTAAAAGCTGATGAAAAGGGATTGCGATATGAGTTTGTTTTACCTAACACTACAATCGCCCAAGACCTTAAAGAAAACATGCGACTTGGGAATGTGAGTCAATCATCGTTCGCCTTTACTGTTCAAGAAGATGAATGGTCTACAAACGATGATAATGAAAGTATTAGAACAATAAAAAGTATTGATTCTTTATTTGACATCGCCATAGTCACGTACCCCGCTTACAGTGAAGCCAGTTCTGATCTTATAATTGCTCAAAGAGGTTTAGCAACTTATAAAGATAAATTAAAACTGGAAGAAGAAGAAAAAGTTAGAGAAGAAGAAGAAAAAGAATTAGTGAAACGATCTCTGGTTTCATTAAAAATAGAATTAAAAAAGAGAAAATAAATATAAATATTAAAAATAATTTTAAAATGAAAACATCAATTGAACTTAAAGAAAACCGTTCGGATATCATTTCATCATTAGAGAGCATAAAAGAGTTATGTGCTACTGAGGAAAGAGATTTGACTACGGAAGAAAATGAGCAAGTAGATGGATTATTAGCGGAAGTTGATGATCTTGACACAAAAATCGAAAGAGCTGAAAAAACTGAAAAAGCATTGCGTAATGCAGCTAAAGTTTCAGGTGCTTCAGTGAGTACAAAAACAGACAAAGACCTTAACAAGTTTACTTTTCAAGGAGCGATGAGAGCTGCTTATACAGGAAAAGTTGAGGGAATTGTAAAAGAGATGGATCAAGAAGCAAGACTTGAATCTCGCTATACTGGTCAAAACTATAAAGGAATCGGGATTCCATCATCTGTTTTAACAAGAGCATGGGACACGGATTCGGTAAATAGTGAAAGTACAATGAGCTTTACAGATCAACTTGAGTCTAATTTAGTATTAACGTCTGCGGGAGCCCAATTTTACGGGGGTGTAAATGATTTAAAATTCCCAGTATTTTCGGGAATTACATCATCTTGGATTGCTGAAACTGGAGGTTCTGCGGTATCATCTGCAGGAGATTTAACTGCGGTAACTTTAACACCAAAGAAATTAATTTCTGTTGTTAATATGAGCCAAGAGTCTTTAGTACAAAATCCATCGTTAGAGGCTGCTTTACAACAAAACATCGCTCTAAACATGGCATCTACTTTAGAAACTGCATTGCTTGATACTGCTGACGTAACGTCTGCACCAGCATCTATCTTTGCGGATGCAGCTGCTGGATCAACTGCGGCATTTACTGGAGCAACTGCTTCAACATTAGAGAACACTTATATTGCTAATGATGGAACTTATGAGGGTGCGAGAATGGCATACTTAATGGATTCTGATGCTTATGCGGCGATCAAATCTTCAGCAATGGTTTCTAATGTTTCTGCGGCTTACGATATGAGAGATAAAACTGTAAATGGTTTCTTTGCATTTGTTTCTTCTAACGTGGCAGCAAGTGGAACGGCTGGAAAAGAGCATGTATTATTTGGAGATTTCTCTAAAGTACACATTGCTCAATTTGGTGGGTTAGATTTTTTATATGATCCTTATTCGGGAGCTGCTACGGGAGAGCCACGAATGGTTGTAACTGGATTATATGATGGTGATGCTGTTCAAAATGCAACGGCTTTCGCTAATCTAATCGAAGCATAATTAGTTTAGTTATTAAATTGAAAGGGGTGGTGGATATAACTGCCATCCCTTTTTTTTAAAATTTATATCATGAGAACATTTATTGTAAACACAGAAGCGGCAGCGCCTCTTATAACAACTGCGGATGCTAAGACATTTTTAAAAGTTGATACAAGTGCTGATGATACGGTTATTGATCAATTAGTAAGTGCGGCAACAAAATCCGCAGAAGAATATACTAATAGATTTTTTATCCATACTGTCATTACTCAATATTGTACAAACTTTAAAGATTTAGAAGAGTTGTATAAAAGCCCTGTTGATAGTGTGGCTCATGTTAAATATTATGATACCTCGAATGCTTTACAAACTTTAGCTGCTACGGAATACACTTTAATAAATCAAATACAACCATCGAAAATTGTAGAAGCGGTGGGTAAGAATTTACCAGATGTTGAAGATAGACTGGATGCCGTTGAGTGTAAATACACAGTAGGTTATGGAACGGCCTCAACAGATGTTCCAGCTCCTATTATTCAGGCGGTTTATTTAACTATTGGACATTGGTATCAAAACAGACAAGCCGTTATTGTTGGAAGAATAGCAACGGAATTACCGATGAGTGCAAAGTATTTATTAGATCAATATAAAGTACAAGTATGCAGGTAGGGGATTTAGATAGAAGAATAGTATTGGAGCAGCCAACAAAAACTCCTAATAATTACGGGGAGGAGGTTTTATCATGGTCAACATATAGAACAGTTTGGGCGCACATGCTATGGAAAGGAGGAAGTGAAAAGGAAGAATTACAAAGAATAACAGCAACATCAAAAGTGATTTTTACAATTAGAAATTTAGACATTGCAGTCACAAATGAATATCGTATTAATTATGATAGTAAATATTATTATATTAATGTGATTAATGAAGTAGATGGAAGAGAGGCTTTTTTAGAATTAGAAACCGAACAAAAAGATTAAGATGCCAAAACAACCCATAGGAATATCGGTAACAATACCAGAGGGACAAATAAAAGCTATTCAAGATTTATTTGCTAAACTACCTAAACGAATAAAACAAAGAGGAGTGTGGTTGAAATTATGGAGGGAGGTCACAAAGCCTCTTATTAAACAAGCTAAAGGAATGATTCCTGTAAAAGATGGACAAGCAAAAAAGAGTATTGGTTTTTTTACTACTAAAGCGAGTAGAAAATGGTTGGGAGGATATGTTGGACATAGATATTCAGGGACATGGGCTGGAAAGAAAAAAACAGGGTTTTATGGGAGGTTTATAGAATGGGGAACATATAGGTATGGAAGCGGAAGAATGTTTGCTCACATGATGCCCGCATGGGATAGAACAGAGGGAATGATAATTAGAAACGCTTACGCTGGAGCGGAAAAGATATTTGATAGAGCGATTGCAATTGATAAAAGAAGAATTGAAAAATACGGAATATTAGGATATTAAAATGAAATCAGGATTAGCAATATATAATCTACTTAGTAATGATAGCGACGTGAGTGATTTAGTATCAACACGTATATTTCCAAATGTAGCAAAAAACACAACTGCATTTCCATTTATTGTTTATGATGTAGATTCTGAAAGCCCGACACCAACAAAAGACGGTGTTTCAATTTTAGATGTTGATACTGTAACCGTTTCTGGATATTCAAAGACATACATTCAAGCATCCGATTTAGCAAGAAAAATAAGAACTGCATTGGATAGAAAAAGTGGAAGCTACGGGGGTATTGAAGTGCAATCAATATTTTTTACAGGATATGATGATTTATTTGAAGATGAAGTTAGCGATGAAGGAATCTATGTGAAAGCTTTAACTTTTGGAATAAGAATTATAAATACATAATAAAATGAAATATACATTAAAAAAAGACTGGATATCTCCGAGCGGAAAAGTTTTTGTAAAAGGACAAACCTTAGATGTTACAGAAGATTTTATATCGGCAATCGAGAAAAAAGAAAAAAAGAAAACTAAAACAAAAAAAATAAAAGACAATGGCATTACTGACAGCACAAAAGATTAGTGAATCTGGATTAACTGCAACCTATACAGCCGCAGGTGGTAGTGGGGATCTTTTAGATAATAGCGGACTGGAATTTTTACACGTTAAAAACGGATCAGAATCTGGAATCGCTGTAACCGTTACAGCGCAAGTAACAAGTGTTGAAAGTGAATTGTATGGGCCTTTAACTAAATCAAATGTTGTAGTCGATATTGCGGCGGGAGCTGAAGAATTTATTGGCCCATTTGCAACAGCCGCCTATAATAATAGCGATGGTCAAATTGCAATTACTTATGATTCAACGACAAGCGTAACAATTGCGGCGTTATATTTAGCAACTTTATAAAAATAAATAAATGGCATCTCCACACGGAATATTAAATGGAACTGAAATAAAGGTTTATGATGACACAAAACTTATTGCATACGCAACAAGTGGAACATTGAGTATAAATCAAGCGACCAGAGAAACAACCAACAGAGATTCGGGAGGATGGAAAACAACGATTGAAGGGATTAGGGAGTTTTCTGTTTCTTTAGATGGGATGTATGCATGGGCTAAAGCCGATGGATCATCTATTAAAAATGCTGATTATTTATATGATAAATATATAAGAACAACAAATCCCTTAACAATCGCATTTGGGACAACAGATGGACAATCAGATGATGTAAAATATTACGGAACGGCCCGTTTAGTTTCATTAAGTATGACTGGCTCAACCGAAGAATCCGCTACTTTTTCAGCTTCCTTTGAGGGATCTGGGGAATTAGTGTACGAGCAATCGTAAAAAATAAAATTAATTAATTAACAAATAAAAATAAAATAAAATGGCAGCACCAAACGGAATCCTTAACGGGACAGAAATAAAAGTATATGCAGCAGGAACTCTTGTAGCGTATGCAACGAGTGGTACAATAAATATAAATCACTCAACGAGAGATAATACAAATAAAGAAAGCTTAGGATGGAAAGAGGGAGGCGAAGGTCTTAGAGACTGGAGTGTTGATCTTGATGGAATGTACGCATGGTTAGATGCAAGTGGATCGGCAATTACCAACGCTGATGATATATATGCATCTTACATCGCAACAAGAACATCTTTAACAATTACATTTGGAACAACTGATACTGATACTGGAGATACGAAATATACAGGAACAGTATGGATGACCTCTGTAAGTATGAGCGGGGCAACAGAAGAGTCGGCAACTTATTCAGCTTCTTTTGAAGGATCTGGAGCTTTAACGCAAACAGTATCTTAATAACTACGGTGGACGTAGGGGCGTATCTTTGTTCGTTAGGTACGCTCTTACCGAAACCTTTTAAAAACTAACGACAATGAAATATACATTTATAGAAATAGGCAATTCCAAACATCCGTTAAAGTTTGGATTCAATGCCTTGCGGAAATATACCGCAAAAACAAATACATCTTTGCAAGATTTAGATAAACTTGGAGATCAAATGAGTTTAGATCAAGCATTGATTTTAATACATTGCGGAATTGAAGATGGATATAGAGCAGCAAAACAAGAGTGTAAATTAAGTGTGGATGATCTTGCTGATTTATTAGACGGGGATTTTGATGCGGTAGGTAGGTGCATGGAAGTATTATCTTCACAAATGGGAAACGCAACGGGAAAAAAGCGGAAAGCCAACAAAGGGAAATAGACGAACCTTTTGATTGGCTAAAACTTGAAAGAGTTGCTTTTGGACAACTGGGAATGAGTTGGGATGAGCTTTATGATATGTTACCAATACATTTTTGGAATAAGTTAGACGGTTTTTATGAGCTTGAAAATTTAAGACAAAGACAACATTGGGAAAGAGTAAGGTGGCAAACAACATATTTAATAAATATTCAGCTTGAAAAAGGAAAGAAAATAAAGCCTACTGATTTAGCTGAATTTGAATGGGACAAGAAAAAGATTAAAAAAGTAGATGTCAAAAAAATAAAAGAAAGAGCAGAATTTATAAAACAAATGGAAGATCATGGCAAGTAAAAACGTAAAAGGTTTAACATTCTTATTCGGAGCAAACTTAAAAGGACTCGACAAAGGATTAAAAACAGCTCAGAAAAAAATAGGTAAATTTGGTAAAACCATGAAGAACATTGGTTCAACAATGACTCGGAGTATCACTCTTCCTGTTATTGGTTTGGGAGCGGCTGCAATCAAAATGGCTTCAGATTATGAAGAATCATTAAATAAAGTTCGAGTTGCTTTTGGATCATCTTCCGCAGAAGTAGAAAAATTTGCTAAAACAACAACAACAAAATTTGGAATAGCTGAAGGTAGAGCCTTAGAGATGGCTTCATTGTTTGGCGATATGGGAACGTCTATTGGTATGACTCAAAAAGACGCAGCTTCAATGAGTACAACTTTAGTTGGTTTAGGTGGGGATTTAGCATCCTTTAAAAATATTGGAGTTGAGGAGGCGCAAACTGCGTTGTCTGGAATCTTTACTGGAGAAACTGAGTCTTTAAAAAGACTTGGAATCATGGTTGACCAAAACACTTTAATCAATAGTGAATACTTTAAATCTTTAGGAAAAACATGGAAAGAACTTTCTAATCTCGAAAAAATTCAGCTAAGATATACGGAAGTTTTAAGACAAACCGAAAACGCTCAAGGGGATTATTTAAACACGTCTGGGGGTATGGCTAATCAACTGAGAACGTTACAAGCTGAATTTCAAAATATTGCCGTACAAATTGGAAATATGTTGATGCCGATTGCCTTAAAATTCTTTAGTTTAATAAGAGATGCTTTGGGGTGGTGGCAAGGATTAAGCAAAAACACAAAAATCTTTCTTTCGACAATAACATTATTAGTTGCTGCATTAGGTCCAGCCGTTGCATTATTTGGAACTTTAGCAACAGTAATTGGAGCAATACTTTCCCCAGTAGGATTAGTGGTTGCTGGGATTGTTTCTATTGTGGCAGCCTTCGCTTTTGTGCGAGAAAATTACGATGCCTTTGCTGAAAGATTAGGGGACTGGAAGTGGTGGAAAAATGCTTTAATACAAGTCATGCAATGGTTGGTTCAATTTAATCCATATTCGTTATTAATTAAAGGTTTCAATGAATTGAGAAAGCTTGTAGGGAAAGATCCAATTCCAGATCCTTTTAATGAGATGCGGGATGGATTAGAAGATATGAAAGAAGAAACAACCGAGTATAAACATGAGTTTAGCACGTTTGCTGATGCAATGAAAAATCAATCTAAAGACTTAGCTAAAGGAATGGGATTAATGGGGAATCCTTTAGGTTTAGGTGGTGGTGGTGGTGGCGGTGGTCAAACTGATAACACCGCAGGAACCTTTGTTAGTTCAACCGCTCCCGCAGGGCCAATGATAGGGCCAGAAAATGCAACACTAACAGAACAAATATCTTTATTAGACCAGTTAGCTGGTCAATGGGGTATAACAGAAAAAGCAATGGATTCGTATGCTAAACGCCTAACCTCCAGTTTATCAAGAGGACAAGAAAGTTTTAAAGAATACGGCGAAGTTGTGAAAGCTCAAATCAAAGAAGTTATTGGAGGTTTAATCGCTCAAGGTGTTACGGCGGCGGTATCTTCAGCAATGAAGGGAGCAGTACATCCATTAATGATTCCGATTGTGGCTGGACTCGCATCTGGTTTGGCGAAAACAGCTTTTAACAGTTTAATCCCAGAGTTCGCACAAGGAGGTTTAGTAACTGGCCCAACAACAGGTTTAATCGGAGAGGGAGCTGGAACAAGTCCAGCAAATCCAGAGGTTGTAGCTCCATTAGATAAATTACAGGGAATGATAGGAGGAGGAAATAAAAATATTGTAGTGAGCGGAATATTGAAAGGAAATGATATATTCTTATCAAATCAAAGAACATCAACAAATCGTAGAAGATATATATAATGTCATTCGGAAGATTCTATAAAACACATTGCTACTCTTTAAACGGGGAAAAATACAGAGTTGAAATCTGGGATGATAATATTACATCTAATTATGATAATGAGTTTTCAATGGGTGCGGCTGGGCCTCAAATAGTATATGAAGGCGAAGATGATAGTAAGTTTACGGGAATTATAGCATCAAGATGTGAAGTTCCTTTTATGGTCGAAAATGAAGCTCAAGAATTTATCATTGGACAATGGAGGCAAAACAGAGAAGAGAAACAAGTTTATGTAATGATATACGTAAATGATGGATCTTCAAATTCTTTTCCGTTGTGGTGTGGATGGTTGCAAACAAACCTACAAAACAAAGAGGGACAATTCTTTCCTTATGAGATAACACTTACTTTTGTCGATGGACTGGCGCAATTAAAAGAAGTGGATTTTATTCCCGAGCCAGATGACTATTCTCCTCCTTATGATAAGGATAATACTTATATCCAAGAAATTGCGGATGCTGGGCAATTAACCAGAACATTCATTGGATGGATTCAAAGAATATTAGCACATTGCGGACAAGCTGAAACAACAACAGGAGCAGAAAGAAACTGGCAATATTCAAGTTCTCTTGACTGGTATAATGAACACATGACCACAATCGATGTTGGTGCTGATCCATTAAATTTAACAGCTATAAAACCACACCAATTTTATGAAGCGAATGATGATGGAACATATAAAGCCAGATCATGTTATGAAGTGCTTTCGGATTTTTGTAGAATGTGGGGAATGCGACTTATTTATTGGAAACATCGTTATCATTTTATCGGTGTGAATGTTTACGCAACAGATGAGAGCGGAACTTTAGCAAGCCCAGTAAATGTAAATACACGAATATATAATAAAAATGGAGTGGCTCAATCCCCAAAAGAATATATTGGCGATAAACAATATAGTCGATACCAACAATACATTTATAGCGCTTTCGATAAAAATACAGGAATCCAAAAATTAACAGGTGAAGAAATTGGAAACTATCCTACAATTAGCGAGGTGGCATTAGATTTCTTTACATTAGGGAATTATAATTTTTACGATGGTTTCCCACCTCTTAGAACAACAACAGAGGACTACGCAACAAACACCAGTTACACAACAACAAAAAGTTTAGGAACACAAACGGATGCAAGTGCTTTAGGGGGCTTTGCTTTTAAAGTACAAATGCAATGGAATAAAACTGGTCTTACTTATGCGTTAGCGGGAAATTGGGTTAAAGTAAATTATAATTTTACTGTAAGAGCAAGAACTTTAGGTGCAACAAGTTGGGCAAAAATGATTAAAAGAGATTCTTCTGGAAACTTAATCTGGGACACTTATTCCGCTCCAACTAATAGCGCTTCAGGATTTGAATTAGCATTCTTTGGAACTCATGAAATAATTATTGGATCAATGGGATATCAATTTATTTCAGCGAATGAAACTTTGCCAACAGATGCCGCTTTTACAGGGGACTGGGAATTTGAATTAATGAGTTTTGGATATACAGGTGCAACAGCTAACCATCCAACTTCGGGAGCCGCTAATTTTTATATTACAATGAATGGACATGGGGCTTGTTGGACAAATACAATATTGGGAAGTTCTACTTTAAAAGCTACTCCAAATGCTGATTCCGCAGTTACAACAGCATATAATATATATACTTACAATGATCTTTCCATTGCTTCTAATTCGAGTTATTTTAGCGGTATTATTAGCGGAGCAATCGGGTCGGATGGAATTAAAACAATTGTTAGAGTTACCAACACGGAGGATGACTTTAAAGAGCAAGTGGATGATTTATTTTGGGGCGATTCCGAGAGTGGAACATCGGCATCTGCATTAAGAATTTATGATGGCTCAAGCTGGGCTTGGAGTGATTTTAGTGGATTGTGGGGGGTTAATACTGTTGGGGGTAGTAGCACTATAACAGCACTTTTAGGCGAACAAATGGTCAATACACATCAACGAGATCCTGAAAAAATGTCGGTTACTTTAGCTTTGCCACGAAAAGGAAAATGGCAATCCGATAGTTCGGGAGCGAAACGTAATTATATAAATCCAATCGGAAGATTAGGAGGGGATGTTGTATATAATTCCGTTTCCCAAACATATACTGGAAGAACATTTTGGGTATTCGCAACAGGGACTTTTCATTTAGTAAAAGACGAAGTTGAGGGGACATGGTTCGAAGAAACGTATGATCGACCAACAACAAACATAAGCACATCAAGTACAAACGGAAATAATAGTGGCCCAGTTTCTTACCCACCTCAACCAAGTTCTGGAACAGGATCGGCATTAGTAGGGCCTTTTGGCCCATCCAGTACGAGCATGACTACTGTAACATCAACAAATGCTTTTTATCCCGTTTCCTCATCTCCTATAACCAGTATTGCAATTAATATAATTGGAACTGCATTATTTACAACAGATGATGTTTTAGAATTATTTGATCCAATAACAGGAGCAACTCATGATATTACTTTGGCTTCAGATCAAGCTGCGAGTGATACCACCTTGACAATCGATTCTTTAGCTTATACCGAACCGATACATTCAGGAAGTTTAGTGCGATTAAGTGCTGATGATTGTGCGGTGCAATACCAAAGAAAATCAAGAGGAACAGTTGGGGGTGTTACTGTAACGGCAAGTAAATTTGGGCCTATCTCTTGGAGTGCTGAAGATAGTGCATATAAAATTGTGGGTGTTGATACTGAATACATCAAGATTTTACCATCTGATTTTATGGCAAATACAGGTGGGGGTACCACAAAGAGTTTACAATTTAATGATAGCGGAACAACAGGAGTTAAGCCTGGTAGCAATTCAACACATCTTTGGGCTTTTGTTTCAATACCTTATGGAAAACAAGCTATTGATGTGACAATTTACGGAAACGGAACAAAAACTACAAATGTATATGAAATGGATATTAATGCAAGTGGTTTAGGATCAGCAATAGGAACAGGGAATGTAGGAACGACAATAGATATAACCGACACCTCTTCAGATGCAACAAATTTTTTAGCAATAGAAGTGGAAACGGATTCAACTGGGAACAGAATTTATGGAGGATTAGTTAATTTAAACGATATATAAAAATGCCACTCAATACAATAACAAAAGACATAGGACAAGTAATCGGATTTAATACTGCAATTTTATCAGTAACGACTTTTACAAATTTAGAGATATTACTTAAAATACTCTTATTAATAGTATCAATAGTTTATACTTTAGACAAGTGGTATTATCATTATAAAAAAAGAAAAGATGGCTAAGAAACGTAAATTGAACAGTTCAAATCCTAAGTATTGGCCGCAAGATAAAAGAGATGGGCCAAAAATTAAAAATAAAATATTAATGTGCGAAACTAAAGGCGTAAAAGTTTATGGTATTTGGTACGAGTAATTTTATGAAAGGATTAAAATATTTTAAGGAAAAAGAATTTAGATGCCCTTGCTGTGGCAAGAGTGAGATGGATGAGGAGTTTGTGCAAACTTTGGATATTGCAAGAGGATTTGCGGGAATACCTTTTAAGATTAATAGCGGTTGGAGATGTAAAGAGAAGAATGAGTCTTTAAAAAATTCCTCTAAAAACTCAGCACATTTAAAAGGAAGAGCGGTGGATATTAGCTGTAAGGATAGCCGCAGTAGGGCATTGATATTGGACGCTTTGGCGTGGGCGGGTTTGAATAGGTTTGGAATCAGTAAAACCTTTATTCACACCGACAACGATCCAGAAAAAGATAAAGTCGTTATTTGGCTTTATAATTAACTGAGTATTAACTAAATCATTAAAATCATGCAAAAATGGATAATCATGCAAACATTTAAAAGAATGGTAGGGAGCCGCAAATTCGTTTATGGTCTCTTAGCTTGTTTGGTAAAAGGCCTTGGAGATATGTTAAATATTGACCCAGCTACACAAACGGAAATAATAAAGGTTGTTATGGCCCTCATAATTGGCCAAGGGATCGCGGATACAAAGAAGTAAATCCAAAAAAATGCAAGGGGGGTTTAAATGCCCCCTTTGTTTTTTATGAAAAAATATTTAAAATATAAAGAAGAAATCCTTTCCTTATGGAATCAAGATTTAGGATATATTGCAATCGCAGATATCTTAATTGATAAATACGGTTTAAAACTTAAAACCGATCATTTTAGAAAAACAATAGCTAATATTATTAAAGATGCTTCTATTTTTAATCCCGTTACGGGACAAATGGATCTTGATAATGTCAATGAAAATTCAGCTTTAGATTTACATTTAAAAGAAAGAGGAATAAAAAAAGAAGATGTTGTTAGTGTAAAGCATTGGCAAAGTATGAAAGGAGATCTTAGATTCTCCGTTGTTACAAAAGAAAAAAAAAGAATAAGAGATGAGAAGTTACTGGGAAAAATTAAAGATTTAATTGAATCTCATTCTCCTTATTATCCAGAAACAATAACAACACCTTATGCAGATCACTTATTAGTCATTAATCCAGCCGATATTCACATTGGTAAATATGCCCATAAAACAGAAACTGGAAGTAAATACAATAGTAAAATTGCTTTTAAGCGTGTTTTAGAGGGCATAGAGGGATTAATAGAGAAAGCACAAGGGTTTCCCCTTGAAAGGGTTTTATTTTGTGTAGGGAATGACGTACTGCATATAGATAATGTTTACCAAACTACCACAAAAGGAACGATTCAAGATACGGAGGGGAAATGGTGGGAGCATTTTGAGATGGCATTAGCTTTATATATTAAATGCGTCGAGCGATTAAGATTAATAGGACCAGTTGATATTGTACATTCAATGAGTAATCATGATTATCAAAGTGGATTCCATTTAGCTCATGCATTAAAAAGTTGGTTTAGACATGATGAAACGCTTCATTTTGATATATCGGTAGCACATCGTAAATATTATAGATACGGCCAAAGTTTAATAGGAATTGAACACGGGGATGGTGCAAAGATGGATCGACTCCCGCTTTTAATGGCTCAGGAAAAGCCCGAATTATGGAGTAAAACGAAATATCGATACTGGTATTTACACCACTTACATCATAAAATAAAACACAAATGGCTTGATGCAAAAGATTTTATTGGTGTTACTGTTGAATATATGAGAAGTCCCTCAGGAACTGATAGTTGGCATAGTCGAAAAGGATATACTGGTGTTCTTCAAGCTGTTGAGGGTTTTATCCACCAAAAAGATAGTGGACAAGTTGCAAGGTTAGTTCATTATTTTTAATATCTTTACAACGTCGTAAAACCAGCCCCCGTTCATTACTTTACTACCTTAATTATTACTTGTTTTTTTCATACTTTGGGGGCTGTTTTTTCTCTTTTCAACTTATTATTGTTCATAACTTTAACACTTTAAATTAACAAATGTTAAAACAAGATGTATCTTTGTACCATAATAATTAAAAAAAAGAAAAATGAAAAGACAATTTAAAGTAATTAACAGAGTCACAAGAGAGGAGCATATATTTAATTCCAAAGAATTTGAAAGGTTTTTTGAGTGTTGGTGGGATGAACAAACGGAAAAAATAAAGTATAAAAACCACCCCAGAGATTATGCTTTTAGCACAGTACAAACTGAAAATCAAACAGTATTAAACACAATTATAATTTCTGTTATTTCCGTAGCGACCGTAATCCTTATAAGTAAATTAATTATAAACATAATATAATGAATAAACAAGAACTGATAAAATTTTATAAAATGCATAATCTAAATAAAGAGGATGTGTATAAAGATAAAAGAGGGTTTGTAATTATAACAAAAAGTGGGATTGAGAAAATACAATATCAAAATAGTATTAAAGTAACATTTGAAACCATTGTTTGCACCTTAGAAAATGTAGTTATAAAAGCGATAAGTTTACGATATGACACCGAGCAAGAGGATTTCATGCCAATTATTGAAAGTTATGGGAGTGCCTCAAAGAACAATTGCCACCAACATTTTTTAGTTGAAATAGCAGAGAAAAGGGCTTTAGCTCGTTGTATTATTAAGACCATGCAATGGACAAATATAAAAGGAGAGGATGAAATGGAAAATCAACCAAATGAAACTTTGAACAAATTAAAAAATGAAGATTAGTCAATCCGCAGTTAAAGATTTTTATAATGATACTGTTTGCGATATTAAATGGGAGGAGATGTATGTAAATGGATTTAGAACAAAGCCCACTGGTGCAATGTTAGACGGTTTAATATTTGAAGATTTAACTATTGGATCAAGTCGAGGCGGGGAAAAATATTTTATCCCTAAATTAAAGAGCGGAAAGCCCTCAAAAAGAGAATCAGATTTAATTAAATTAAGTGAGTTTGCAAAACAAACAATGAAAGATTTAGAGATTGAATTAATTGAAGTTCAACCAGAATGGGAAACCGACACTTTAATAGGACATCCAGACGCTTTAATTACTTATAAAGGAAATGAAGCTATAATGGATTTAAAATATACAGGAACAAGAGAAGATGAGAGTTGTAGATGGAATCCTTACGCATGGAATGATTTAGAATATAAAGATTTTAGACAGGCCTTGCATTATGTAGAAATGTACTATCAATTGCATGGAGAATATTTACCATTTTTTTACTTAGTTTTTGGAAAAAGTGGATGGACAAAATTTATTAGCATAGACATAACCTCTTCAGCGATGGATGATTACAGAATGCTTTTAGATACATTTACAAGCGATTTACAGCGATTTAAACCAAAACCGATTAACAACTATTCAATTTGCCAGAAATGCGCTGTATTATGTGACAAAAGAACAGTTAAGCCAAATATAATAAACATACAGATATGAATTACAAGGACAGAATGATAGATACCGCAATTACAATTTTAGCGGATATGTTTCAAATAAACGAAAAATATTTAAGAGAAGTAAGTATTAGAACAAAACCAGTTATTGAAGCTCGGAGATTGTTGATTTTTTATATGAATAGATTTATAGGGATTAAACACGTAGATATGAAAAAATACATGAAAGGAGTGTGTCATGCTACAAGCATCCATCATTGCAATAAAATGGAATGGTTTTTAGTCAATACCAAAGGAGGAAACATGGAATCTAAAAAACAATATGATGATTTTCAAGAAAGAATGAGTGAATTTGATGTTACTAATGAAATAATAAAAGATAAACAAATACAGATTGTTCAATTACAAGCTGAAGTAAATGAATACTTAAACAATAATAAAAATGATTAAAGGATTTGAATCAATTACAGCCGATTTAAGCGATGATGAGTTAGCTTTAGTGCCTACCATTATAAACGGATTAAAAACCAAACAAGGCAAAGAGAAAGCCGTTACAAGCACTGTTATATGTAAAGCAATGAGTATTTCTGGGCCAAGACTCAGGAAAATAATAAATCATATTAGGATTAATAATTTACTCCCAGCCCTTTGTTCTTCCTCAAGCGGTTATTTTGTGGCTGTTAATATATATGAGATGCAAGATTATATAATTAGCTTAAAACAAAGAATTAAAGCTCAGGTGGACGTTTTAAACGCTTTAGAACAACAAACAATACTTTTTGGGGGTACTGGTCAAACAACATTATTTGAATAATGGAAATAATTAGAGTAATAAAAAACAATAATTACACAACAATATGTAATGATATTTATAAAAATCAAGATATTTCTTTAAAAGCAAAAGGTCTTTTGGGAATGATCTTAGGTTTGCCTCCAAACTGGGAATTGTCAATAAATGGACTTGCTGCAATATGTAAGGAAGGGAAAAGAGCAATCAGTTCCACTTTGAATGAATTAATAGAAGCTGGATATATTATGAGAACACCTCTTAGAAAAAATAATCTTTTTAATGGGTATCAATATATTGTTCATGAAAAGCCGCAGAGCGGTTTTACGTATCCTCAAAACGTGGATACCGAAAACGTGGATACACAAAACGAGATACAATTAAATACTAATAAAATTAATACTTTAATAGATAAAAAATACAATAAAAGATTTATAAAACCAAAAATTGAAGAAATTAAAAATTATTGTTTAGAAAGAAAAAATAATATTAATGCGGAAAGATTTTATAATTATTATGAATCGAATGGATGGAAAGTTGGAAAAAATAAAATGAAATGTTGGAAAGCTGCGGTGCGAACTTGGGAAAGCTCAAATAAAGAAAAACCTCAAATGGAATCTGTTGTGATGAAAAGAATATCCAGCCATGAACAAGCAAAACAAATCTTAAAGAATATGCAAAATGGAAATTAAAGACATTAATAAAAACGAATTAGAATTAAAATGCATTGATATATTAACTCAAGCTTATTTTGATGTCGGGCAAAAGGACACCGATCCACAAAACAAAGTAATGTTAGCTAAAGCACTTGCAAAGGATTTAATCAATAGATATTCATTCATGCCATTAGAGGCTGTTAAATTAGCATTTGACAATGGAACAAGGAATACAGATCTTTTTGTCTTGAGTCCCGCTAATTGGTGCAAATGGTTAAATAAAATGAAAGCTGAGATCTGGGAGGGATGGTATCATTTCGATTTAGGAAACCATCATGTTATACAGCCTCACATCAGAGAGATAATGGCTTTACAACCTAAACAGCTTGAGTATTACACTCAAAAACAATTAACAACAAAAAGTTGAAAACTTTAAATTACAAATAAAATAATGAAGTATTTTTTATTAATTTGGTATTTGATAATAATAACATGCATTTTAGAAGGATATATATCGGATGAGATGCATGAAGATTTAGAAAATTAAAATGGATAATTATATTACAAACGATAAGAACAATCCAATAAATAACACCAAAGAACCAAACCTTTGCGATGATTGTTTAATGGATATTAAAAAAGATGAGGAGGGTTTTGAATATTGCGAAACATGTGAGATGTGTTCAGATTGTATTAATTACAAAACTGATTGTCTTTGTATAGAAGAATAAAAATTAGTATTAACATAATTAAATTATAAAAAATGGATGATCCAATAACAGGAGCAACTTTAGGAAACGGAACAAAAACCACAGAAGAATAAACAATGGAAGATATTTTAAAATTAATAGAAGGGTATGGATTGTCTTTAGTTTTATTGCTGGGATCTTTATATGCGTTATATAGGTTTTTCTTTTTTAGTATATATGAGGTTAAAAAAGAATTTACTAAAAGGCATGAGAACAATGAGAGGTCAATGAATGAAGTGAAAAAAGTAATTGGAGAATTAAAGGAAAAGGTAAATACAATCCTTGAGTTTATAAAGAAGTGATAATAAAAGAATTAATAAAATTAATAATTACAACATTGCTCATGCCCATTATGATGCTGTTGTTATTATTTATAATGTTTGTAGCAATACATGAAAGCATTTGGCAACATATTACAAGGGAAACTAATACTGAAGAATCAGAGAAGTTTTAAAGATGGATTAGTTGAATTTGAAGGAAAGGAAGTAGAAATAAGAATTAAAGAAAGAAGCAATAAAAGATCAAAAGAACAGAATAGTTTGTATTGGCAATGGATTAACATATTAAGCAAGGAAACTGGATTCCAAAAAGATGAGATGCATGAATTAATTAAATATAAGTTCTTACAAAGAAATGTAGTTAATGATGATGGTGTTGAGGAAGTGATATTAAAAAGCACAACAACTCTAACTGTAAAAGAATTTAATCAATTAATGAATGAGGTTCTATTCTGGTCAAATGATACATTAGGAATTAAACTGCCGAGCAATGAGTGAGGAAAAACTACAAGCGGAAGTGGTTAGATATATACAATTGCAATATCCAAAAGCAAAGTATTGCGCAAGTCTGGGAGGGATCTACTCTGGTGTAAGAGGAGGAATAAAAGCCAAACGAACAGGGTATCAGCGTGGATTCCCAGATTTGCAAATATGTGAAGCGAGGGGTGGAAAGTTTGGATTGTTTATAGAACTTAAAACTTTAAAAGGTAGAGCCACTCAAGTACAAATGGAATGGATAGATGCTTTAAATGAAAGAGGATATCATGCTGAAGTCTGCAAGGGTATTGATGAGGTAATTAAATGTATTGATAAATATATGAATAATAATTTAACAGTTGCCGAATGGGTAAGCGGCATGGAAGAATGGGAGTTATAAGTAAAAAAGAATCTAAAGCTAAAAGACTATTAAAGAAAGTCTATCAAGAGATTGCGCAAGAGCGTGGTCATTTTTGTTCTGGCTGCGGAAGATCAGATGTTCCATTATCTCACTCTCATCTAATCCCAAGAAGTAGAAGAAAAGATTTAGAAGCCGACAAACGCAATATACAATATCATTGCATGGATTCCTTTGCAAGAAAGGGATGCCACACTATTTGGGAATCAATAGATCGAGATCAGCTTTTAGATTATCACAAAAACATGGAATACATTTTAGAAGTAGATCCTGAATATTATTATTTATTAACTGAGCTGAATGTCTAACAATTTATTTATAACCGCATTAACAAGTGTTGCTTTACATAATGCAAGTGAAACCTTAATTGACTTTGCTGAGAAACACAATATGCAATATGATAACGATTATATAAACAATATGTTATTAATAAACGTAATAGGTTACACAATAGCAACAGGTAAATATAAAGAAGAGATTACAGAGTTGTTTGTTGATATTGTAAATAAGAAAGATGAAGATGAGTATCAAGAAGTTATAAACGAAATAAAAGATTTGTTATAATGCCAACACTCCCAAAAGGAAAGAAGAGATCTTGGATTCCTAAAAGGAAAAGCCATGAGCGTCAAGTGGATAACTCTGCATTCTATCATAGTAAACAATGGAGGGCTTTAAGGAATTGGTTTATTAAACAGAATCCATTGTGCGCTCAATGTGAACGGGAGGGGAAAATAAATGGAGGGCAATGTGTTGATCACATCAAGCCACTCAGACTTTCTGGAAAGAAGATGTGGACTTGCCCAAGTAATCTCCAAACCCTATGCAACCCGTGTCACGCCAAGAAGTCTGCGCAAGAATCAATTGAATATAGGCAAGGGATAAGACCCTACCTTAGAAAAAAAAATAAAAAAATAAAATAAAAAAAATAAAAAAAAAATAACGAGCGAATAAGAAAAAAAAATTAATAACGAAGTGATAGCGCCTACAAGAAAGCTAATAGGAAGCGATCTAAGGCAATAAAACAACAAGAGATAGGAAGGGAAATAAAAAAAAGAAAAGGGGGGCTATAAAGATCTTATATACAGTCCTCCGTTTAACCGATGATGGCCT